>JAEEGL011958252.1_pt1 | contig 27007 bp, 34 predicted proteins | sample 9134231 | NCBI WGS metagenome assembly JAEEGL01 (sample SAMN16246548, study PRJNA631951) | gut metagenome | biome: gut microbiome; feature: rumen; material: fiber-attached | host: Bos | place: Iran: Karaj | collected 2018-10 | reverse complement strand
TGTGACACTAAATTCATATCCAAGTTCAAAAAACTGTTCTATGGGTATATCAGTATGGAAGCCAAGATAAGGTTTGCGTGTGTTGATGAGGACGGTACACCGGTAATTCCATTTCCTTTTCTGATATATATTGAATACGTGGACGGTCATCTGTATGAGGAACGTGTGAATACGAGGCTTTCGTCCCAATTTGACATCAACTATACGAACAAGTTGCCGATAGACAACATTTGGAACTATTTCAATGTAAACGAACGTGATGAATGTGACACCTATGATGCAGAGTATACTTGCTAAAGGTACTTTTTTATTTACATAATACGCTATATTACTATGTTTTTAATTAACGTAGTGACTATTTATATTATATAAACAATTGTATAATATGAATAAGAAAGAAATAGCGAACACGGTAATGAGGCTGTTCTTATATGCTGATATGTGCAAGATGGTACATTATACCACTAAGAAAATGCACTGTCATACCTTGTGTGACGATGTGAGGGATACGATAACGGAATTTGCCGACGAACTGGCCGAAAAGGGGTTCGGTATAACTGGCAAGCCCAACTTCAATGACTTTTCACTTAAAATGTCGGTCAAGAAGTCAAACGACATTGCCAAGATATGTAAGAATGTGACCGAACTTGTGGAAACCTTGAGGAAAAGTATTGAGAGCAACGCAAAGTATAGTGGAATTGTTTCAATCATAGACGACTTCAAGGCCGATATGGCACAGAAAGTGTATCTTGCTACGTTTGATTGTGCTTCTGATGAGAAGTTGAACGAGACTGTCGAAAGGGTGGTTAATCAAATTATTAGTAAGTAAATTGTGAGTGATGGGAAAGGTAAAGAAACATTTCAACTATGAGCCATATATAAAGAGTCTGGCCGAATTTATCAGCAAATACTACAAGGTAAAGCCTTATCCGCAGATTAAAATATCCAACAGAAACCAGGGTGATGACGAGGTGTTTATAAAGACTGGGTACTACGACCCGCAGACAAAGACGATTATGTTATTTTCACGTGGAAGGCATCCGAAAGATGTGTTAAGAAGTTTTGCCCATGAATGTATACACCACTACCAGAACCTTGAAGGCAGACTTGGCACTGACGCATACAGTGGTGACAGAATAGTTGATGACGACAAGTTGATTGAATTAGAGAAAGAGGCTTATCTGAAAGGCAACATTGTGTTCAGACAGTGGACTGAGATAATGCAAAAACAAATTGAATCAGAACCCACAAAACATATGCGTAAACTTATTAAGATAGATGAAAAAACCTACAATAAACTAATTACGCTTTCATAATTATGATTGTTATAGAGTCGCAGATAAAGGAGATTGTCGATTGTGTTCTTGAAAGTTATTACAGAAAAAAAGACCACCCAAGAGATAATTTGTTCAAATTTGGTAAATATATCGGTAAAGATAAGATGGTCGTAATAAGAAAAGACCCGGAATATTGTGTATGGCTTTTCCAAAATTTAGTCCACAATCCATTTACAGATAAACAGTTGGCACAATTGGATGTAGAGTATTATAGAAAATATAAGGTGTTTCCAATCAAATCACATCTAACGCCTAAATACGCAAAGATAAAAGGTAAGTTCGTAAGTCAGATGAGTGCTGAAGAACTACAATATATTTATGAGAACGGTAACGATGATATGAAATGGCTGGTGAGGCAGGAGCATAAAAACCGTGGTTGGAAATCACATAACAATAATAACGCAGCACCGGCATTTCAATCTGACGATGTTGGCGATATGTCTTGGAGGAATAGTTAATGATTGTCACGGAATCACAAATAAAGGAAATTGTCAAAGAGACTTTAAGGTCAATGTCTCTTAACGAGGCGTGCAAGAAAAGGGGTAAGGACTTTTGGGAAAAGCACGGCATAAAAAAACAAAAGATTCCTGGAAATAAAGTAGATTCGATTGGGTTTTCAGAAGAAGAACAGAAATGGTATGGCTGGAGTCACAGGGCTATATATGGTTTCGGTGTGGGTAGCAAAGTTAAGAAAGGCGACTGTGCATATAACGGAAAAGAGTGGACGGCTAAAAACTTGGATGATGCTAAAAAAATGGCAATTGATTTTGCAAAGGCCGTGGCTGAGTCTTATGAACGTAATGTAATTCATGATATTGAATATGACGGTTGTTGTGCCGATATTGACAGCGATGAATGGGAAAGGAGAATGGATGGTAAACGTCCGTTCCCTTATAAAAAACTAGTTAAAATGATTAACCAGAATATTACGTACTGACACATTCAGCAATAGAATTTTTTTTCAGAAAAATATAAAAGCGGGTTTTAATCCCGCTTTTTTGTTAGCATTTGATTTGTGATTTGTTTTTATCTGTTATGGTGAACTCCATCAAATTGTCGTATATTGTTTCCTCGTAGTCCTTTTTTATCTTAATTCCTACGAAATACTTTTCAGGAACAAACTCATTTGTATTGATATAGAAGAACTTCTCATTATATCCACATTCCACTGGTGTCCATCCGATAGCGTCCACAACAGCATCTCCAGCCTTGACATAGACGTGATATTCTATTTCGTTTACATACGGTTCCTGTCTAGTGGTATAGGCAATTTTTGTTACCACGTTAAGTTTCCTTATATCGCCTTGTTCAATTTCTTCCTTGTGATTGATACCGTACACAAACGGTACAATTTTATCGTCTTGTTTTGTTTCGTAAGGTAATCCGAAACTATAATATCCTTCAGGTGCTTTGGTGGTAAAGTAAAGTTCTTTATCTGGTAACACATTGCTGTTATAACTGATATTATACCACTTGTCGTATAACATAGTTTCTGGTTCGTAGTCTGTCGATGACAAATTGATTTCAGTATAATACACCCCCTTTGTGGCTTGTTTTACGGTCATTTCAGTGTCATTTATGATACAAGTGGGTATATTGTCCAAGTTAACCATTTTACCGCCTACATTGGCATAAAAATAAAGTCTGTTGGGTTTATCCAAGAAGAAGTTGGTTCTATCGTCCTTTATATATTCGTCGTAAGTTGTTTCGAGGTATGGTTTGAAGAATGTATGTGTGTTATCGGTGAAAAAACCGACATAGTTTGGGAAACGTGTAGAAATATCCTCAAATTGTTCATCAAAAGCAATACATATACCGTGGTTTTCTATTTCATTATTAAGCATCTTGTTTACAATCTCAGTTAAGTCGTATTCTATGTTTTCGTTTCCTTTGTCAAAATGTATTTTCCCTATATAGAGAGAATTGTCCACACTCCAACCAAAAACACCGTGTCTATTCCATTCTTCCCCATTTTTACAGTTAAACCAGTTTGACCCTTCTGTTGAATGTATTCTGTTTATTGTATCATATCCATCCATATAAAAATCATATCCTTTACCGGCATCCCAATCCTTATCAACAAGAAATAAAACCAAATCAAATGACGATGCCCTTTCAGCGTCGTTGTATCGATTGAATTTATGTCCGTATTTAGATTTTAATGAAGCCACGTTTTGCATCTTTAATGTATGATGTAATTTTTCTATATCTGGGTAAGTCTTGTCCTCTATTTTTCTCCTTACGTTTTCCAAATCAAAATAAATTAGTCCACGGCTTACAGGAATACCGTAATAAAGTTCCATAATTGGGTTCAGACCAAGGTTGGTGTTATCCCCCTCTATAATGGTATTAGACTTGCTTATAAATGTTCTAGTAACTATTGCCATAGATAAAAAGATTTATTATTATATAAATATTAAATGCCACTAAAATAGGAAACTATATACATGATGTCAAAATTTTTTAAAAAAACAACTATTTATTTAAATAAATATCGAATAAAAATTTAATTTAGCATAATGAAACAAACAATAAGACTCACTAAGACGGATTTAAATAATATAATCCGTGAATCTATCAATGAGTTAGATTGGAGAACATATGCCAATGCAGCCAAAAAAGCAGACTCAATGGATGATAATGATAGAGCTGACAAATTTAGAAGTCATGCTATGCAAACAGCTGGTAAAACTCACCGTAACAAAAATGGTGAATTATCCAGGGCTTCCGTAGATTTTGGAGATGATGGAAAGCCGTATCCATATGGATGGAAAAAGGATGTATGGGGTAAATATCATGAAATAGAAGGGTTTGGTGATGGACCAGAAGGATATTCTTATACCTCGGACGATTATCCTGGTGATACATTTGCAGTAAATCCTGATTATTTAGGCGATTTAACTTCACAGCATTATCGTAAACTTGAAAAACAAGCAAACGATTACCAACTCAACAAATCCGAATATGTACCTGGAGAAGGGTGGAAGGCAAAAGAATTAGATGAATTCATTAGTCGTGCCATCAGGAAAGTTTTAAAAGAGAAGCGGAATTAAACAAGTCCGCTTCCTTTATTTAAGTCAAATGTATATAATCTACAAGCATTCGGTCTAGGTTTTCGTTAACAATCGCCGAATTTGTTTCGTTAAGTGTTGGAGGGCTACCTGGAAATGGATGGGTGTGTATTCTAAACAGATTGATAAGTTTTTTTAGGTAGTTAATGAGTAGGTCGCCGTATACGAGTTGGTGTCCGTCCTCAATTATTCGTTTGATTTCGTTGTATATCTCATCTTCTGATACATTTCCAGTATCACTATCATATCCTAGCATCTTGTGGGCGTTTTTTTCGTTGATGAAATTGATTTTATCTGCCCCAATATTGATAACACTGTTTATTTGTGACCCTTCTCGCCCTGCGTTTGCCCCATTTTTAATTTTTGGTGACATACCTTTTTGAAAATATTTCATCTGTATATAGGCAGGATTTAGACTGAAATTCATCCTCTGTATATATTTTTCGTTGTCTGGTGACTCTTGCTGTCCGCACAACATCCTAACCTCGTTTTCTCTTAGGATTATTTCGGCATTCTTTCTACCAATAAGTGCTATATCTTCTTCTGAAGGGAATGTAAGTTTATATTCTTTATTATTTTTTGGATTTTCCAAAAGGTCGCTTCTTGCATCGTCTAATGCGTTGAGAGATGTTGTTGAAAAGGTTTCCAAATTATAGAAATATGGTTGTGACAAAACAGGACCGATATAATATCTGTTATCATTTTCTCCATCAATTGTTTCAAAAATAACAAGCACAGTCTCACCTGGTTTTGGGCGTACATGAAGCAATTTTGGTAATAGTGGAAAGCACCATTTTAAACTTTCAATATCTGGGTCGAAAGAATCAATGCCGTTAATATCCACTTTAATACGTCCAGCGTCGGCTGGGTCTTCAACACCCTCGACGACTTTACATAATCTGAGTAGTACGTTATTCATTTCGTTTATCCAGTATTTTTTGTATTATAGTATATTCGGACGACAAACTATTCATATTTTCATATGCTTCAGCCCATATTGTCTTATACTGGTCGAACTGTTCTTTCAAGTCCGACTGTATTTTTTTCAATTCGTCTGTTGTGAGTTTTTCGTAATCCATAAATTATTGTACTAATCCTTTACCACTTATAAAAGATGGGTTAGATGCTGTGACTGCACCTCCACCAAGTCCTGCTGCCACACCTGTTATGTTTAGAGAATTAGGCGGCATAGCAAATTCCACAACCGAATTGTTTTTTATTTCTTTTACAATTTCCTCACACATAACCTTTACGAATAGGTTTACCATATTGGCACTGCCGTCCTCGTTGACACCTGTGTTAAATCCAATTTCTGGCAGTCTGGCAATAATTGCGGATGTCAGAGACATTGCCGACAATCCTGGTCTGTTCATAATTTCACACATAAGTAAAATTGGCGGTATTACTGGGGCTGGTGTCCTGACACCGTTAAAGGCTGCTGTGATACTATCTGATATTGTTTTAATCCAACTCATATTTTAACATTCTTCATTAGTTATTTGGCTTACGTCTGTAATGTCGGCGTAATCAACGACATCTTGTGTCCAGTCGTATTCATCTCTATGTAATTTAAAGCAATCGAGGCAATGTGTAAGTAGTTCGATATAGTATTTGTACTGTTCTAGATGCAATCTTATTCCAAGGGTAAAAAGTATTTCTTTTAGCACCTTCATTATTTCATCTAAGAAAAACTTTATAATATTGTCTCTTATTTCTCTTATAAGTTCAGTAATCAAATGTTTGAATTGTTCGATAAACTTTTTGATATTGAAATTGGGGTCATAGCCCATTAGTTTTAGATTAATCATTAGTAGGATATATACTTTTGGTGACACAATGACTGTGACAAGTATATATACCAACTGTGTCAGTAGTTTTTCTATTATGTTTAGATTTAGTTCATATGCTATTTCATCTGCTTCGTGTGGATTTGTTGAAGATACGGCTGAAAAAATCATCCCTTTGACAACACTTTGTATTTCTTCTGGTGTTGCATCAGGGGATATGTTATTAAGACTTTCTAGAATATCTTCTGCTGACGCTGCATTTGGATTATTAACTTGATTGATATTTATTCCCATCCTTTCCAATTCTGCTTGTTGTAACATCGAATCAAAGCGGTCATTGGTAAAAGAAAAGAAGCAGTCATTAACTACGGCATCGTCACTTTCAATGATACGTTCAACCATATCACGCAATTGGGCTCTGATAACCCTTTCCTCTAACGATAAGTCGATACTCATATCAAGGCAACTGGTTATAGCGTCTATCAGTCTGGCTGTAACAACTTTTTCATCAAACAGTTTGGTATTCAATACAAAATCAGTATTAAATTCCATTAACAAATGACGGTAGTAGTAATCATCTGTTGTTGTTGGGTATGAACCAGAGGAAAAATTGCTCAATTGTAATTGATTATATTTTTCAGTCACAAGTGCGTTATAACACAAAGGTCTGCTGTTAAATTCAGGTGTCCCAACAAAACTTGGTGGAACGTTAACTACAACACCATTGATACCAATGATATTAAGCATTATGGAGTCTGGTATTTCGTCTGCCGTTGTTCTTTCGTTGAGTTTGGATGTAAGGGTTTTTATTCTATCAATGTCAGCGTCGTAAATATCTTTTAAGTCGTTGAAATATTGATTTTCCTCACCAGTCTTTTTTCCTTCGGTTATTTTTTTTCGATATTCGGTTTCACATTCTTTTTTGTACTTATCAAGGTCTAAGAAAAATTTATCCAATGTACTCAAATAGTTATTTATAGTGCCAACTATTTCTCTTGTCTGTTGTTCTGATTGCGTTATAAACTTATCGGCACAGCCAACGAAGCAATGCAGACATGATGTTATCGGTTCTTGGATTGTCATTGAGTTTCCTTCAAAGTCTTTTAATCCGGACGGTCTGTCACTATATTCGAATGTGACAATTCCAAAATCCTTTGTGTGTTTTTTACCGATATTGTCTTGTGTATTAGTAACCAACTCCCTTGATTCCTTTGTTTTCCAAACCACTCTTTCATTAGGGTGATTTTTAACATACCATAGCACAGCATTCAAATCTTCCGAATATTTTACTTCGTCATCCATTGTAAATTCGTCACATCCAAAATAGTAATATTTCCCAATACCTGGTGACTTAGATAACGGTGAATATTGAAATGTGTTAAGTAGGTCGATTTGTTTTATATCAAAAACAACACCGTGTCTGATATTATGTTCACTTATTAGTGGTATTATCGAACAAGTAAGTATGGTTTGTATGTTAGTAAGTAGAATTGCCTTGGACGCTACTTCTAATGCTGGTATTCCGTAAGCGATGTATTTAGAAACTGTTTCCACTACCCAATCGTATCCTTTTGTAGATTTAAAGAAATCCAGTAACATATCAATTGGATTTGATGATATGTTAATAGACTTCATAGTGTTCGTTGTTTGAACATCTGGGTACATCTCAAGTGCGGTCATTGCACCGTTGACTTTTGCTAGGGCATTCTGTTTCAGTTCTAAAAGGTTTGGCATTTACTTTAGTGTATATGTAATAGGCTTATTGTTATCTTCTGTTGTTTCTTTCATATTGGATATTACGTTATTCCAATCTTGGGGAACTTCTCCCTCTGTGAATGCCTGTTTAACGTTGCCGTTGAATTTCAAAACCTCGGTCATAAGTTTAGCCACTTCGAATTTGCGACCGATTGCCTTATCCTTAGTGGTGATGAAATCGTTTAAAGCCTTTGCGTATTTTGCTTTTCCGTCAAGGGTTTCCTCGGTTAAGTTTGTTGAGGTCTCTACTTTATTTATTAATCGTTGTGACTCCTCAATATTTTTACATGCTTCCGCATATATTTCTTGTAGAAGTTCCTCTACTTTTTCTTTTGAATCTAGTTGTACTTTATATTGTTTTATTTGTCTCATCGTCGTGTATAATTTATATATTATAATTATTTTTATTTAAAAAATCGTCTTTCATATTAAAATATACAGACGTGAACTTCTTTTTTGAGTCTCTTATTTGTTTAGTGGTCAACAATGTTGATTCTTTTATGAAACTATCTACACTTGATTTATTATATTTTTTAGAGTCTTTTGAACCGAACGAATCAAATAGATTATCCCAGTTTCGTAGTATTTCTACTAAACTTAAACCAACTTTCACATCAATCTCATTTAAATTGTTATCCAGTGGGTTATTAACCATTTTTTCAATTTCAGTGGCAACCTTGCTCATAAGGCGTTGATTGAAACTAGGCTCATTAAATACGTTCATAGATATCTGCCTATTGTCAGGATTAAGTTCGTTATATACTGTATCGTATGATAAATCCCTATTCATTCTTTTTTGGGCGTTGATACGTTCGTGCATTAAATAGTTCTTACATATAGTCCCACAATATGAATAAGCCTTTTTATTTTTGTCTGGTTTGTAGTGGCTGACTTTTGTCATTAAGAACGACATTGTGTCATTGAAAGTATCTTCAAATTCCTCACCTGGTTTAAATAAGGTGTATCTTCTTATAATACTTTCAATCATTTTAGTGAATGCTGGATAAAGTGTCTTGTTGAATATTCTATTACGTTCAATTTCATTCGTACTCAAGCAAAACACACGGAAAGCCTCCTCTTCTTCATCAGAAAAGTACATTTTATTTTTTGCTTTATCTGTATTCGGCTTTCTACCGCGTTTCTTTTTTACAGGTTCTTGGGTAGCGTCAGCCTGTACAGTTTCTGGCTGCACAGGCGTTTCGCTTGTGATAGTAATTTCTTCTAATATGTCGGTCATTGTTGTTGTTTCTCATTTTCTTTGCTTTATTTCAGTGTTTCCTTTTTATCCAAGATTTCAATCGTTTTATTTCTATCGTTGTCGTATATGTATTCCATTTTGGCTAGTTCAAACCATTTTTCAACATCTTGGTCTGAGATTTCTTGTTTGTATTTTTCAGTCAGACTACCGTCTTTATAGAGTACGTGATGGTAGCCTTCTTTTGGAATGACATACACTTTCTGTTTTTTACTTGTAATTCTTAGCAAATATTCGTAATTGAAAGACACTTTTATTGATGGTTTGTATTCGCACCAATCCTTAGTTTTGAATATGCCTCCCGTTAAATTGAAACTGGCACAGTCTTGCAGGCAGTCAAAATCAATTTCACCAATATTCGACGAGAAGGAAGATGACCAAGCAATTTCATTCACGAAACCATGTAAGTTGTCTTTAATATTAGATACCACATTGATTGGCAAAAACACACTTACATCTTCGTGTGTGTTATAGTATTCACTAAACATTTTAAACCATTTTGGTGCATATGTGTCATCAAATTCAAGAATAGAAAAATATTCAGTGTCGACGTGTTTGACTCCAAAATTTACTTGTGAACAATAGTCAGTCTTTTTGCTGTCATTTACAACTATTCTCGTATTATTAGTGTTATCAACAAGATATGAAGGATAGTCATAGTCACATTCTTTTGGTAGAACGGTAATTATTTTAATATCACCGTCTTTATAGTGTTCACGACAGGCTTCCACACTTTTAACAGCAGTTTCCAGTTCGGTAGACAATAATTGTTCCGATAAGATTGGTATGATTACAGTAATGTCTTTGTTATTCTTCACTTCCATTGTTGTCAGTAGTATTTTTTTCTTTATTTTTCTTTATGTTTTTGATTGTTTCAAATTCACCCTTACGAGTTTCAATGATTTCATTAACCAAATTTTTAATGTTTTCATCCCACTGGGCTTTTGTGTATTTCTGGTTCGTCTCGTTCATTTCATCGTAGATAACTTCAGGTATTTCGTCCTGCATCCACGAACCAATCACATTAGCCAGAACGTCAGGTAAAGACCTCATATTATCAAACCAAATGGCGTTGTCTTTAAGTTCACCATCACTATTAACCATCCATTCTTGGATTTGGTCTGGTACTTTGGCTATAACAATATTATCACACCTCATAGCCTCTAATGCACCATATCCAAATGGGGTTTCGTCGTCAATCCAAACCGTGATAGCCCCTTCTTTGAGAGTGTCGGCATAATGGGTTCTTTCCATACCACGCACGTCTTTAAAAGACACAAAATTGTATACAGGATATTTCCAATAGAAGGTTTTAATCAATTTCTTAACATCTGCTTGTTTCTTGGAAATGACATTAACAATTAGTTTCTTTGGCTCAACTGACTTTCTGAAATAATTGGGTATATATGGGTTTAGTACTTTTGTGTTTACATAAGGCATAACCTCTTTAATCATTTCGGACTGCAAGTTAGTAATAGCAATACAATCTCTAATGCCAAAATGCGACCATTGGATGTTAAAAGGTATGGTATCGGTTACATAATCGAAGTTTTGTAGTATAACATATCTGGCACAAGGAATATGTTTGATATAAGTTAACCTCATAATTTCTGAGAATGCTTCTGGGATAAACAGGAAGTCACTGGGTGACACAGACCAGGCATTTTCCTTTGAGATATTTAGGTGGGGTAAATCACCATATTCTTTACCAAGCCAGTCTTCTACACCACAGAAAACCTGTTCGTCCATTTTATCAAAGGCGTTATTTGCCTTCATCTTCTTAACCTGTCTTTGGTTCAGTTCGTTTTCCAACGAATAGAGCATACATACATTGTAGCCTAATTCTTTGAATGAATAAGCCATTTCATATGTATATGCCAGTTTTCCGTTTGGTACGTTTTTACTGTCTATGACAAAAAAATAAAAAGTAAAGTCTTTTTTATCTAATTTGTCTATTTCGTTTTGAATTCTGTTTAAAATTTCATTGTCATTACTCATTATCAAAATCTATTTCATAAATTATTTCATTTTCAAGCAAAGTGTTAAAGGCAATCCTTTGACCTAAGTACATTTCTGAAGAATTGTTCGTTAATAAAGCCGAGCCACTACCATCTGTGATAGGAACAGTAATCAAATTAATCATACTTGTTATTATATTGTATCGGTAATTTGATTTTGTATCACTTATTGAATAAGTTTTTTCAGACACTTCTTTACTCATGAGTCCTAGATTGTCGTCCTCTAAAATGCCATAGTTTTGGGTTATAATGCTTTCCTTTTCGTTTTCGTCTGTTTTGAAAATGAACTCCATCATTTTTTCTAGACTAAACGCATAGTACTTACCATCAAATTCAAGATAATTTTCCATCAATTTTATGTTCTAAGATTTTAATTATTGTTTCGTTTTCATCCTTAATCACATCCATTAATGATTTGAATGTATATTTGGTTTCAATTTCCTTGTTATAAGGCTGCTCAATTTTAATGACGTATTTGTTATCAGGACAATTCTCTATCAGCCGTGGTTGTGCTGTGATTACAATATCAGCCCTATCGTAAATTGTCATCGAATCTACTGGGAAATAAACTTCCCTAGGTCTGAATGTATTGCCACTTAGAAAGGCAAATGTGGATTGGATTGACAAAGCCATTTCAAATGGTGAAAAGAACATTACATTTGGTATGTTGTCAACATCCACGTCCTTTAACGTTCTTTCCAACCAGTCGTTCAACACATACGGCAACATTTTATCACAACACTGTGCCCTTCCGTATAATTCATAGGGAAAATCAACATACTTGAACTTAGCCAAGGCTTCTTCTCCATCGAAATTGAAATGGTTCAACAAATTATATGTGTCTATATCAGATGGCTCGATGTCACAAGTATTGTCAATATTGTTCTGATATACTTTTATAAATTGTGAAAGATTGTTCCTTATAACGTCGTTTATGTCAATCGCGATTGTCATTACTTACAATATGCGTTAATATCGTTATTGATTTCGTCAACAAACACTACACGCGGATATGCGTATTCCAAGTTACCCTCGAAGCCGCATTCGCATTTGTAATGATTAATTTTCTCAAAACTAAATGGATTGTAAAGGGTCGGGGATTTGCTGATTATCTCTTTACCACATTTGGGACAGTATGCCCTAATCACAACAGGTGTCACATTGTGTCTACTTACGTCAATATCTTTCTCAAGTATCACGTTTTTTCTTATTTCTTCAAATTTTTCTTCTGGTTCCATATTATATTAAATTAAATCATTATTTTCATTCTTCAATTTTCGAAGTTCTTCCTTTGTGGCTTCAATTAGTTCGAATGGATTATCACACTTTGGATAATTTGGGTCTTCGACAGGTTCAATATCTGCATTGTTCTTTTTCTCGTTAATGTCGAACTCTTCCTCGATTATCCTCATTTTTGTACCATACGTATCCTCGTATTCTTTTTCACAAGCATCTAATTCGTCATTCATTTGCTTGAATTCATCTTCTGACAACAATTCTTTCCACATTGATGTTATAGATTGTAGTTTTGGTGCTTTTTCTTCCATTATTTTGCGATTTTTTTATATAATTTTGCTTGTTCTTTCGCAGCACACTCTTTACAGAGCATTCTACCGAATGTTTGTTCGTTAATTTCGTAGTCAAAAAATTCAGTTACAGAACTTTCACTACTTCCTTGGGTTACATCAAGGTTGTCTAATGCTCTTGGGTCATAGATTACTTCTTTGCCACAATCAGCACATTTGTACACCCTTATGTCTAAGTCTGGGTCATAATTTATAACCAGTTCTTTCTTGGCTTTTTCTTTATATTTTTTTGCCATTCGTTCTGAATAGTACTGTTTGGTTAAATCAGTACCACCATCTATGATTTTGGTATTAAACCTCAATACATAATCACCGTCATATTCAATAATTTTATCAAATTTAAAATTACCGAACTCAAAACGAATCATATCATCAAGTTTATACGCCTTATATGTTTCAAAGGACAATGTGTCGATTGACAAAATATCCGACCTAACTCCTTTGTCCTTTATTCTTTCAACCTCTCTTACGAACGGCTTTGACGATATTACTTTGTCATCAGGATATTTTGATACGTATATGTCAATGACAGCCGAATGTTCATCATCGCACTTCTTGACAACAACTTTTTTTACGAACTGGCAGACATTAAATCTTACAAAATCTTTATAGTTAATGTTTATATTGAACTTTTTGTCTCTATCTGTATATGTATCTTTATCACCTAGTCTAGATAGGACTTCGTTCACTGTTTCAACTTCAAGTTTGTTTTCCTGGATTGTTACAATTTCTAATCCATCCTCATTTTCAACTGATAAAAATTCATTATCGTTCAATTGCTTCTTTTTTGCTAACATTGGAGAAAAATACCTGTAATGTGTGGATTCTCTCGCAACCTCGTATGTGCGATACCTTAAATCCTCAACTTCTTGGGTTACTTCTCCACGCAATAATGCTTTTGCTACACTATGTTCTGAAACTTTTTGGTCTACGGTAGAGCCACAGTCGACATTATCACCATTTGCATGTAAGGTTTCATCCTCAGTTTTTTTCATTCCAAGGATGAAACCAATCCACAAATATTTGAGCCATTTAACAATCTTCCTCATATTATTCAGTCAGGAAATCATAAATTGAATTATCAAACTCTACATATTTATTTGCCAACGTAGCCCTATTGGACTGAAGTTCTGCAATCTTTGCATCATTTGATTGCTTCAATGGGGACAAATCATATCCTGGTTTTTTTGCTAATTCTAGACAATCTTCCAGTTTTTTGTCAATTTTATTGAGCTCATACACATACAAGTGTAACATTGCTTCGTAATCTTTTGCGTCCATTTTTTATTGAATTTATTTGTTATTATTAGGATAATATAATTTAACTTTTTGAAAAAACAAATTTTTATAAATATCAGACATTAAAAAAAAAAATACAACCCTTAAAGGATTGTATAAAATTCAAAAAGAAAAGCCCCGTCATCACGACGAGGCAAGAAACAACAACATTATATGACAAAGAAACTTTTCTATATTATACCTGTGTGGCCAAAACCGCCGTCACCTCTTTCGGTCTCAGTTGTAATTTCGTCAACGTAGGTTATTAGGGCAGTCCCTTCGTGTTCTACTGGACATAACACCATTTGGGCAATCTTTTCACCGTCCATAATTTCAATTGGCTCATTAGAAAGGTTGATGGCAATAACGCAAATTTCTCCTGTATAATTTAGGTCGATTGTGCCCGGTGAGTTAAGTACGACTAAACCCTTTTTCAATGCTTGTCCACTTTTTGGACGTACCTGTATTTCATAACCGTATGGTATTTCGGCGTAAATTCCGGTGTGTATCAACCGTCTTTCAAGTGGTTTTAATGTGATGTTCGTTTCACTTATCCACGCTCTCAAATCCATTCCACTGTCGCCTGGTTTGGCATAAGAAGGATTTTCGTGGGGAGATTTGTTACATATTTTTAAATTTGGTCTGCTCATTTTTCTTCAATGTTTTTATTTTGTTTATTTAGATATTCCTGTCTTAGTTCCACCATCGTAAAGTTTTTTGCTGCCTTGACCAGTGTATACAACGGTGTATTAAACCCCTCATTACCTTCTTCGGTCTTGTCCATTGAATAGAATGCCTCGAACTCTTCCTCTTCAAGTCTGATACCATACTTCTGACACAGATATAAACTTCGTTGCCCAAGCCTCATATGAGTCTTATTTTCAACAAACTCATAGTTTATTCCACGTCTTATTTTCCATTCTTCCTTGGTACGAGTAAACATCTCAGCCTTACCGATGTTACACAGCAACAGAACTCTCATAAGCATTTGCTGATTCACGCATAAGTGTGGATGGGCGATACGGTCTTTACCGTTAGTTCCAAGGGTATTATTGTTGATTTCAGCCCCAATACGGCATAATTTGGTTAGGGTGACATTAATTAAATCACCTACTTCAGCACCACCATATTCGGTTTCCATTGTATAGGGGGCATATTTTATTCTTTCTCCAAGTTCCTTTATCATTTCTTCCGAAAAGCAGTTGTACTTTTCAAGATAGTTGATGAATTTAAGATAGTTTGCATTGATTTGTTCTTCTGTTAACATAATTGTTCAATATTATAATCAATAAACAAATATACAACATTTTTTATAAGATAATATTTATTATTAAATAAATAATTAAATGAGTTTGAAATGAAAAAGACTATAAAACTTACCGAATCTGAATTTCACAACTTTATAAGAGAAAGTGTGGCACGTTTGCTTAAAGAAGATGAAATAACTGGTGATATTCCTCTTACCGACGAAGATGTTCCAGATATTCCAGAAGAAGACGATACTTATGACGGCATAGGTTCAGAATTGTCACAAGAAGAAAGATGGAATGATTATGACAAAGCAGAAGAGGAACTTGCAAATGATGGCGATTGGTTTAGACCAGAGGGTGAAGAAATAGAACCTCTTGACACCGAGGAACCAACTGATGATATCGATGAACTTGGAAATATAGTTTCAGAAGCAATTAAAAGGGTACTTAACAAATAGATATGAAAATCACGGAGGAACAGATAAAATCAATTGTACTATCAGTGCTCAAAGAAGCAACTGGTATGCGTCCGTTACAGCCAAAGGAAAAGTTTACCGTTCAACCTGACAAAACTCCTGGTGATATGATTAAATTGCTTTCTAAAGCACACGGTGTACCCCCAGAGGATTTCACATATGATAGGTATTCACGAAAAATTTGTTACGACCCAAGAAAACGACCAAAAGTGGAAAGGCAAAAATTTTCAAAACCAGAAGATATGTCGGTTAAAGATTATTATTCTTCAATTGTTTTGAAAGTTAACCCAAAAATCAAAGAAGATGAAGAAAAGTATGACGATGAAATATGGATGCCAGTAAAAAATGTTGGTAGATATTTCAAAGGACAGGCTGACTATAGTTTCTATGAGGTTTCCAATCATGCAAGACTAAGAATTATTGACTTTGAGGATGCCGCTAAGAGTCGTATACTGTCCCCATATCCAGCCCCTACAAGACGTGCTATGCAGTTTCATCTCAACAGTAATGATGAAAATGGTAAAAAATTGAACACTTGCCCAGATGTGAAGTATATTGTTGCTGATGCATTTATCGAAAATTTTGACCCACAAACACAAGTGGTTATCCATAAAAATGGCGACTGGAGTAACAATGATATTGATAATTTGGCTGTGATTGATAAAAAAGGTAGTAGGTCACGTAGACTTGATGAAACTATACGGCGTGTTATTCGGGAATATTTACATTAAACATATTTTCAAAAAAAATAACAATAGCCAATCTGATAAAGGTTGGCTATTGTTGTAATAAATAAAAAAATATCATATGAATTCAAAATTCCCTTACTTTTTAATCTTACCTTTCCCAATATATTTCATTGTGCATTCATATACGTTTCCAGTTTCATCCATAAATTTAAAATTATCGCCAATTGACATAAAATTTAGTTTTGGCGAAATCGACCTAGATTCGGTTAACATAGGTTTGATTTGCTGTAGTTTGTTATCGATTATAGTTTCAATAATTTGGGTTAGTTGGTTTACATCAATATTTTGATTGGTCCTGTTTTCACTTACATTGGTACTGGACTTAGGTTCTGTATATGTATTTGCTGCTGGGTGTCCTTTTCTATCCCTTGATTCCAACTTTTCAATAATGTCAGTTGTCCTTGTTTGTAAATCCTCTGTCATAATAGATACCGGCTGCTGTCCGTTTTGCATTTCGATTAGTGGTGACATGTCTATTGGGTTATTGAGAATGGATTCAAGAATTTGTTTTGGCATTTTAGAATTAGTATTTGAATACCCTGAATTATTTCTAATGAAATCCATTTCTTGTTCTGGACTATATTTTTTCGCAGTAGTTTCGTCATTTAAACCAAGGTTAAAATTTTCTGAAGGACTGCTGTTAAACATTTCGTCAAGTTCATCAACACTTCCACTAACAATATTTTCTGTAACACTGGAATTATTTTTGAAGTTTTTTGATGTCCCAGTGTTTTTGCCTTGTAACTGTGCGGTTTCAAGTATTTTATTTAAATCAACTTTATTAGCCATGTTCTAAATTTTATTTTATAAGTTAGTATGAAATAAAGAAAAAACCAAATTAATCTTCATCATGTTCCATATTATACAGTACACGGTTGCCAGAATCTTTCCTATTTTTAAACATTCTGTCTGACGATGACAGTCCGTTGTTGTATCTGTCAAGTTTTCTTCTGCTAACAGAAAAATCTTTATTTTGCCAAGGTTCTCTGTTCATCAGTTTCTTGTCGAATTGGGCTTGTGCCATTTCATCGTCAGTCCATTCGTGGCTGTAATCACTGAATGTAGGTTCATTCTGGGTCTGTGACCAAATATCGTCGTTATTAAGAATATCTTTCCTATCAATATTCTGTACGGTCTGTCTTAACTTTTTCAGTTGTTCTTTGTCAATATCGTTGTTTCCTTGGGTGTTGGTTGCATTTCTAGGCTTGTAACTCTTGTCTGACATTCTTGGACCTGAACTAATTTCTGGTGTATTGTCAGTGTACATATTAAACGACGAATTAGCCTTTCTGTTGTTGTCAAGGTCTACCCTTATATTGGCTTGTTGATTCTTAATATTTTTAGCACCAAGTTTGACTTGTTCGTCACCACTAGTGGTAGCAACTTTTGACATTGAGGTGGCTTTTATTTTTTCTTGTGTCTTAGGTCCGACATTAACACCGTTTGTAGCATCTGATTTATTGGAGAAGTTTACTATGTGGTTAACAATTTGCATAGAATTATCACCATTAGGATTGAATACGCCAACATTATCATATTCTTTCGGCAAATCGTCCTCATGAAAATTTTTAGTGGTTTCCTCCCAATAAGAAATTCTGTCAAGTCTGAAATATTTCCATCTGTTCGTTGATGTCGTGGTATCGCCAATTGGCTGATATGCCCTTAATACTGGATTGCTTGCAGATGTTAGGCCATATGCCACAGGAATAATAATACGTGAGCCAGTATTGTCATCTTCTCCTTTGGTATGATAGTTGATGATAACATACGAATGGTTATCAATCGCCTTACACACTTGTTCTGGTGTAGCGGATTCACGTAATAACACTTCTTGTAACAGTCCTTTAAACAATCCCATATCCACAAATATTGTTATCTAACTACATATTGTCCTTCCAAAACATTCATAGATGTATCAATGTCACCGTAAGGATTGGCTGGATTGTAAAGACTTCTTGTAATAGTTTCATTTCTGGCGATATTGTCAAGGTCATTACCAGCACCACTTGATACAGCCGTGTCAAAATTAGAATAGTTGAAAATGCCCATCTGTGAAGTACAGTTTGGAAGCCAGTGACCGTGACCACCGTGACCAGTACCTTTACCTTGTCTGTCACCAGTAGCAAGTGCATCTGGATGCGTTGAACTATATTTATTTAACCTAGTATAGTCACTTCTTGTTTCCATGTCGTGACGTGCATCCATTGAATATATTTCTAGACAACTTCTCATTTCTTTATATGTTTAATAAGTTATTATTCTATAAATAGTTTTTTCTTAATTTCTTTTATTTGTTCTTCGGTAACAATAATCGTCCTGTTTTCTTTTATATTTGAGATTTCTTTCAGTCTATTAAGTTTGTTTAATGTAACAGGATTATATGTGGGTGTTTTGTCGTCTACCGCTACCGATAACCCTCTTTCTCTTTCATCTTTCTCTCTTGTATTTATTCCTGCATTTTGTTTTGATTCTTTATCACTTTTAACAATTTTTATCGCAGTATTTAAAGCATTAGTCACCCAAGTGTGCATTATTGAACCACCATATAGTTCATATTGTTTAGTTTTAGTGGAATTTGTGTTTTTGTCGAACCAGTTTTTGATACGCTTCATTTCGTTGTAGTCAATTCCATTATCCAAGCCAAGTATGTATTCCAAGTGGTCGTAAGCCTCTTTGGTTGTATGATTAGAAGTTAAATCTTCTTTATCATTTTCAGACTTGACTTTTTCCAAATGATGTCTAACTCCGTCGGGAATAACCCAACGGCGGTCTTTTAACTCTTTGTTTCCACCTTCTGTTATAAAATGTATCATATTATCTACGTCTGTTCCACCAGGATGTATTTGATAGTTCGTGTGCCACGTCATCACCTGTTATGTTTATGGGATTACAATCAGGTGAATCGTATGGGGTATTTACCATAACTTCACTATTATGGTTTGTATCGGATGTCTCGTTACCTAGATATGAAAACGGGGCTTCCATTAAATATGTTTTTAGTTGGTTAAACTGTTCTTCGGTTATTTTAATTCTCTTCATTTCGTAATTAATTATATTTATAAATATATTGATTTGCATATAATAATGAGTAACATTTTAAATCATAATAGAAAAACTTTTGATTTCAGAGTTTCCAAATCTGATTTTTGGGATATGCATCTATATAAACAACAGTCTGGAGGCGAGTTAACTGATGATATACAGGATGATTGTTTAAGTGCGTATATAGATACTACTATCAAATCATGTATAATCAAAAATGGGCTTGTATCATACTATGACGAAAATGGAGATTACAAATGGGTTTCTGCGGTCAATAAAGGTTTAACGCTTAATAATATAGGCCTGACAGGTGTTGATAACGGTCTTATTGTTTTTGACAAAGATAATATTACACAAGAAGAATTTAACGATTTGTTTATTAATTCAACACTTGAAATTGATGCAGATGACATGAGGCTTCATTTGTCCGAAGTCAACGGAAATAATAAAATTTACTCATATAAAATAACTAATGTAGAGGAGAACGGTAAGAATATAAGTAAGCTAGAGGGTGGATTTTATCAAGGTTTTTTCAAAACTGATAAAGGTTGCGATTACCAAGTACTACCAACAAAACTAGGTAATGGATGGTGTATGGAGTTTATTTTGAAACCTGAATTTAATGGTTTTAAGACAAACGAAAATGTATCAGATTGTGTGCTATTTGATTGTGAGGAAAATGAATTGGATTGTGTGTTATTTGATTGTGAGGAAAATGATAATCTTAAAACGTTGAACGAAGTATACCCAGATAATAAAGGCATATTCTTTTATATTGGTACTAGGGCTGAAAATAAATGGTACAAATATTATAACGGCGACGAAACAACCGATATTACAACTTTTGAGGGTAATCCAATCAGTGAAAAATATACCATTGTAGAAACTAGCAACAAACACGTAACATATAACAGAACGCCAAAAGGATTTAAGGCGACTGACGGACATAACGAAGGTATCGTAAAGGCTGTGTTAAGAGACCCCAACATTCCTAATTATTTTCCATTAATGAATAGAGCAAAAAGCGGATATACCGCATTCCGTGTTGACGAAATAGAGAATGAAGACGGGAAAAAAGAAAAATATGATGTTCTTGCCGACCTGTTTAGAAATGCACTTGCTTTCCAAGTTAAGGATGATGGGAGTGTCGGATATAAATTCATGGTTAAGGATTGTGATAGTGAAGAAGGTTATGCTATTAAGGAAGAATGGTCTTACCCAGGTATGGTAAAGGATGATGAATGGTGTCATATTGCTGTAAGGGTTGTGCCAGTTATCAAATATGCGAACACTTTTTACAATTATTTACCAGATATGGATTATATGAGGCTGATGTTCTATGTTAACGGAAAGTTGGTATTGTATTCCAAAGAAATACCTACATTACTTTTAAGAACCCTCAACGATACATATGACAAACAAGAAGCAGTCCCATATAATATTTCGATTGGCGGTGGGACACAAGGACTTTGTGACGTTATATATTCATTGGATAGTGTACCTGATGATAAATTGTATTTAGAAAAAGAATTTGGAGGGTCTTTTATTGGATATTTCAAAGTTTTTAGATTTCATACATGTAATTTAAACTTCCAACAAATACGGCAAAACTATATAATAGACTTATCACCCAGAAAACCAAGTAAAATGGAAATATTTTATGGCAGTTATAATATGTTTGTTGGTCACGAAGAAGGACTGAAGCCATCACAAATACCTATCACGGAACAAGATATTTTATCACTTAATAAGGTTACGTCAGATAAAAAGAAATTTGATATTACAGTACCAGTTGGGGTTAACAGAATTGTGATTGCTTATCCGTTCGAATTTGGTAGTGACTACATCGAGAGCGTAATAGATACAAATTGGTCAGAATATAAGTCTATAACTGACATAACAGTAGCCTTTACGTTCAAACCACCGTTGATAATGTATTTATATATTAACAATACTTTAGAAAAATATTACGTTTATTGGCTGGATTACGCATTTTTAAACGAACATAGTTGTATTTATAGAGTAAAGCTTAGATAGATATGAGTATAAAGACGAAATTTCCATTTAAAAACATTGTTGTGTCATTAAGACCAACTTCTGCCTTTCCATTAGACAGAAGGACTTTGTTTGATAATATGGATGAGCTTAAAGCGGCTGCTATGAGTGCTTGTGAAGTCGGCAGTAGCGATAGTGAATATTATTTTGGACAAATTCTGACATATAAATCACCCGATAGTACTGATTCTTCTGTTTATAAGGTTGTTAACAAACCTAATCTGAGTAATATTATAAGCATTGCCAGTTTGGATGCTTCTCAAAAAGAAGAAATAGTGCAAATGGTAATGGAAACAGATACTATTGTTAAAATTGGAAAAGACATTACTACGATGAAAGATGTTTCTTCCGACAGTGGTCTCACTTATAACAATATTAACGGTTTCAGAGTTAACCTAGCACCAAATTCAGGATTGAAACTAACCAATGAAGGATTAGGCTTAAATGTTGATAATACAGGTAACATCAAACTGACAACCACAGAAAACGGACTTAAAGGAGAATTGTGTTGGAAAGAACTGGAATAAGACTAGTTTTTAAATCAAAAACTATTTATAAATAATAACCATTAAAAGAAAATATAAAGATGCCCACATCAACACATGTTAATTTTTATAGAGGTAGTTATACGGATGAAAGACTACTCCAACTATGCCAAACAGCCGGTAATATAGTATTTGATAACTCTACAAATCGTATATATGCCGGTACTGTCGGAGAAGGTGCTAATATTAAGCCAAAAGTGTATGGCTCCCAGATAGAGGACGCTTCATTTAGTAATAGTGTACTTACAATAACAAAATTGGGTGATTCACAACCATCAATTACATTAGACTTTAGCGATGTTGCTAGTGCTAGTTCTATGATGGATGTGTTTAGCCAGTTAGAATTTGTAATTGGTTCGTTAAATAATACGAAAACCGCACCAAACTATTCTAGCGACACCACTGGTATTCTGACCGTACAAAGCGTTCAAAATCTTACTAGTGCCGACCAGGCTTTGGCTAATGCAATTGTAGCAAATAATAAAATCTCTAATTATACATCACCTGTATATCAAACTACAGGAGATAACACATTTGATACAGCAATACAGAATAATAGGGTACAAAACAACGACGCTCTACAAACAGCAATAAACAAACTGGATAATAAGAGTAAGGTTATTATAGACGCTATTATTGATAACGAAGAAGTAACAGAGGAAGCGTTTGCAGCAATTAAAGACAGTGTTGGCTTGGATAGTAACTTTCAATATAGTTCGGAGGTTACTATGCTGCAAAATGTTGATAACGTCCACGATGCTATTGATGCCCTTGCTGAAGCAATTGGCACGGGCGCGATACACGGCGTTCAAATCAATGGAAACAGTATAGTGGATAGTAGCGGCATAGCAAATGTTGTTGCTGACGGAACATACAATTCATCGACTAATAAAATTGCTACACAATCAACAATAACGAATGCAATTAACGCTTTGGATTCAACAGCGACTATTGCTAGTAAATCTGGCAATGTTGTGACAATTAAGGCGGGACTGGTAGAAACTAATGGTATTGTCACAAACAACACCAGTGCTAATATAGTCCTTGAAGAGGTTGCATCTACCGGTGCTGCTGCTGACGTGTCAATATCTGATTCTGGAAACCATACTTCACAAACGACTGTCGAAGGCGCAATCGGTGAAATATATACCAAGATTGAAGCACTTGAGGGGTCATTCGACGTAATTATTTCATCAAACGCAGCAAACACTCCAGCAGGGGTCGAATGGGGTAGCGGTGCAAGTGCTGTAACTGGTTCACTTGCAGCATCAGCCACAACATTCCATAAACTGTATTTAGTTCCTGGTGTTGGAGGTACATCAACAAATTCATACGCTGAATATATAACGACTAAAACAACTTCTGGAAGTACAACAACGTATGCTTGGGAAAGACTTGGCGATATTGACATAGATTTGACTGGTTACGCTAAAACCATTACAGTTAACGGTAAACAATATGCTGTTGATAGCAATTCAACAAATGTCACACTTACTGACCTTATTACCGCAATTACTGGCGAAACTGCTATAAGCGGCGGTAATTCAAACTATGTCGCTGTTACAGCAACTACAACGAAAAATACTTCTACTGGCGCAAATTCTACTGTGTTAGCTTCTTCCGTAAAAATTGAAGAAGTGGCTGACGGATTAACAAAAGACACTACACCATCATATACAAGCGGTCATTTCGTTATCGAAAATGGAAAACTGGTTTCTGCTTCTGGTAAGTCAGGTGTTGATACTTATACCAAATCTTCGAGTGACGGACTTGTGACAGCATCGGACGCAAAGGCTTATGTTGACAGTCAGATTCAGTCCGCTAAATTAACATGGAGTGAATGGGCTTAAACAAATGATAATAATGATAATAAAAAACACAACTTTAATCACTTTAGAGTTGTGTTTTTTCGATGAAAAAGGATAAATTGATTAAATAATAAACAAACAATAATATAATGATTAGAATCTTAGAATTTTTTAAGAAAATCTTTACAAAAGAAAGATTGATTTTTATTGCCAGCATATTAGTGTTGGTTGCTATTATTTTCCTTATGAATGGTAGATATAACACTTTGTTTGGAAAATATGACAGTACAGTGCAAAACAACAAGGCTTACGCAGCCCAACTTGACGAAGAAAAAGGTAGATGCAACGTGTTCCAAATGACTGTGGACGAACTTCGATATACCAACGATTCAATTACACAGAAACTATTGGAACAAAAAAAAGAGTTGAAGATTAAGGACAAGGAGATTAGAGAACTTAACTACCTTGCAACTAACTTCAACTCAACAGACACACTCTATCTAACAGATACAATTTTCAAGGATATAAACTTTGTGCTGGATACAACCGTGGGCGACGAATGGGTATCGACAAAACTCCATCTTGAATATCCGAATACTATCGAAGTGTCACCGTCCGTAAAGTCTGAAAAGACCGTGCTGGTGTACTCTAAAAAAGAAACAATTGACCCGCCTAAGAAATTCTTTATCTGTAGATGGTTCCAGAAAAAACACACCGTAACAAAAGTCGTGGTAAACGAGAAAAACCCACATATGGTAGACCAACAGAATGTGTTCTATTCGACCAATAAATAATGTTTGTTACTATTTATAATAAATAAAAAGATTGAGTTATGAAGAAAACAATAAGGTTAAACGAAAAAGAATTGAAAAATTTCATCAACCATACAGTAAAAAGAATACTTAAAGAGGATTTTGACCTTGCCGGATGGCGGCAAGACCCTATGGATTGGAAACTTGTAAATAATTCCAATGACGGGGACAAACTTTATAAAGTCGGCTTATGGTGGGGTAGCGGCTATCAAAAGGATATTTATATGGTCTGGGCTTTCTCAGATGAGGAAGCATTGGATAAAGTAGTTGTATATATCGAAAAGAAGAATCCCAAATTTTTAGAAGCCTCTGACAATAATGCAAGAACATTTCTTCAACAAATCATGAATGATAAGGGTTGTGATGAAGCAGAAGCGGAAGAAAGTCCCGAATTTGCTGAAACATTTATGTACGTCGACGCTACTATGGAGGGTGCTGACGGCACATATTACATATATCGCGAGAATTTAAGTATAGAAGAAGCCCCAGAAGAATGGAAACAAAAGTTTTTAGAACGTGAACAAAGTACCGAGCAATTGGATGAGGCTGTGAAAAATATCGTCAAAGGAATTATTAACGAAATTGGCGACACTCCAAAAGGACAGTATGCACTTGGACAGTTACACGCTAGGAAAGTGTGCCGCGACCCTGAATTTAACAGTGCTATTGAAGGTCCGAGTAAGGAAATGTACGACAATATTGCAAAGAGAAGAGGCGGCGATGATTTTGACGAAAACGGCAAATCAAAAAACCCGATGTTTTATGACTATGCCAACGGATATATAGACTATATGGATAACAACCCAGAAGAATTGCTTGCGGCTCAACGCAGACAAGAATTAGACGAGGCTGTAAAACGTACTATTAGAAAGTATCTCCGTTAATCTGCTGTGACAACAACCTAAAAGAAATAAAGCGTAGCCGTTCAGACTACGCTTTTCTTATTTTTATTCAGATTCTTCTTCAGATGCTTCCTCATCATCTTCAAGCGGCTCAACGTCCAATAAGTCGTAGATAGTTCCAAGTTTGACATCCCATTTTATTGACATTAGGTTTCCTGTAACAGCGTCAAATTCACAGAGAGAAAGGAAACGTTTTGGGGTAGTTCCGTTCTCAATCAAATCCAGCTGTTCGGTTTCAGTTATTTCGGAAAGATATTTTTCAAACAGTTCACTTTCCTCACGGATACCATCACGTTTCAATATTTCCATTCGTTCGAGATAGTCTTTCTTTATAGCCTCCCAATCCATACCGCATTCCCTCCAGTATACAGGTTCTTTATTTACGGATAGCCAGAACCTGATTTCCTTGTCCTCCATAGTCATCAACTGCTCGTAGGTATCCTGGTCTGTAACTCTGTAAGGTTGTCCTGAGACTTCCTTTGCTTGTTCTCGTGTGAAATATTTTCTGTCTTTTGGATTTGTAATGAGAATATTGTTTTCTTCTACAATGTTTCCATTCTTATCCTTTTCAAGCCTAATCCTTATACTTTTGTCAAAACATACAAGTTGCGGTTTGATACGATTGTTGAATGTCGTTATGTACTTCTCCACATTGTATTCGAAATTTTCGTCACAGTAATGGTCTTCCTCATCCTCAATAATCTCATTCGGTACAAGCACACAGTTGAATATAAGTTCGTCTTCGTCTTTCGCCTCTGGATGGTAGGTGGAAACAAATGTGTCCAAGTTCATCTGCTTTCCAGTTTCCTTGACCGTTATCTTGTCAAGTGCCTCCTGCCAGAACATATTGGTCTTGTCCTTTGCATCCTTTTTACAGGTTTCCCACTCTTTCTTAAATTCCTTGGTCTTATCAACCTTTACACCGTTCTCGTATACAACGTACCGCGTGACCCTCTTTATGTCGGACTCGTTCTTTTTCTTACCAGTGTTGATATAATATATGGTGTCGCCCATATGTACGTCAAGATTATGTTTGATTGCCAGTTCGTACCAAGCCTGACGTGACCTCTTTGTTCCAGCCTTTGTCCTCTCCTTGCAGTCGTTTTTGTACTCTTCCAATGACTTCTTTATTTTTCCGACTGACGCGATATCTTTTAACGGAATCTTTAGATTGTATATTTCCTCTATCTTGTCATAGTATTTTTCAAGATACTCGTAGCCACGGTCATTAAGCAAGTCCCTGACGGTATCGTCGATGAACTTTTCGATATATATAGGCAG
>JAEEGL015243761.1_pt1 | contig 27010 bp, 25 predicted proteins | sample 9134231 | NCBI WGS metagenome assembly JAEEGL01 (sample SAMN16246548, study PRJNA631951) | gut metagenome | biome: gut microbiome; feature: rumen; material: fiber-attached | host: Bos | place: Iran: Karaj | collected 2018-10 | reverse complement strand
TTAGGTTTGTATATACCATGCTTGCTCGGTCGGGACGACGATTATTTATTCCGCCCGGTGTTAAATCATCTTCATTCCTAAATTTCCCCGTAGCAGTATAATTCGCAACCAAAGAATCCATTGCTCCTGCACTTACTGCCCAATAAAGCTTTGGCTCTCCAAGTCTTGCGATATCATCAGTATTTATATCCGGCTGAGCAATTATAGCTACTTTAAATCCATGTATCGTTAGCCAATTTCCTATAACGGCACTTCCGTTAAACGGACTGTCAATATAGGTATCCCCTGATATGAGAATTATATCGGGCTGTAACCAATGCAATTTATTAATTTCTTCTTTGGTTGTCGGTAAAAACATATTTTAATTCCACTTGTGAAAAATAAAAAAAGTAGCAAGTACTATAAAAATAAAACCTACTATATAGTTCCATTTTATTTGTTCGTGCAAATATAAAACCGAAAAAAAAGAAAATACTATCAAAGTTATAACTTCCTGTATTGTTTTCAACTGTGAAGCATTAAATTGTCCATAACCCAGTCTGTTTGCCGGCACCATCAAGCAATATTCAAAAAACGCAATTCCCCAAGCAATAAGTACAACTTTCCACAAAGCAGTATCTTTAAATTTCAAATGTCCATACCATGCAAATGTCATAAAAATATTTGATACTATAAGCAACAATATTGTTTTCATAATTTATCCTTTTCTATTATGCGGTAAATTATATAAAATAAAACATTTTTTATCCAGAAAAAAATATTATAAATTTTTCTTTGACAAATAAAATTAATTATTGTATCATTAGTTATCAAATCAAATGGAATATGATGTGGGGGACACCACCTCGGGTGTCAAAACTGCTTCATATTCCATTTTTTTAGGGAGAATTCGCATGCGAATAAATGGCGTCGATATTATTTTAAAAAGTCCTCAAACTTTAGAAAACTTTTTAAAAACAAACAATTATGTTATAGAAAGAATTGTTATAGAATTAAACGGAGAAATAATATCAAAGGAAAAATATAGCACAATAAATTTAAAAAACTCTGATATTATAGAAGTATTAACTTTCGTTGGAGGAGGTTAAGTGAAAATAATTTATAATTTTAAATTTACAATTAAGAGGGACCTATGGGAGACAAATTAGTAATAAAAGGACATGAATTTAATTCCCGATTTATTCTGGGATCAGGAAAATATTCTTTGGAATTAATAAAAGCCGCAATAGAAAGTGCAGGAGCAGAAATTGTAACTCTTGCATTAAGACGTGCAAACACAAAAACAGAATATAATATTTTGGATTTCATTCCAAAAAACATTACTTTATTGCCAAACACTTCAGGAGCAAGAACTGCAAAAGAGGCTGTAAGGATTGCCCGTCTTTCAAGAGAACTTGGTTGCGGAGATTTTGTAAAAATAGAAATTATTAAAGACACAAAATTTCTTTTACCTGATAACTACGAAACAATAAAAGCTACTGAAATTTTGTCAAAAGAAAATTTTATAGTCATGCCGTACATGTATCCTGACCTAAATGTTGCAAGAGATTTGGCAAATGCAGGTGCAGCATCGATAATGCCGCTTGCTGCACCCATAGGCAGTAATTTAGGACTTCTTACAAAACATTTTATTAAGATAATTATTGATGAAATAAAGCTTCCAGTAATTGTTGATGCAGGTATAGGTTCTCCTGCACAAGCTTGTGAAATAATGCAGGAAGGTGCTGCTGCCGTTATGATAAATACGGCAATTGCAACTGCCAAAAATATAAATGAAATGGCCTCAGCATTTAAAATGGCTATTGAAGCAGGGAGAAAGGCATATCTTGCAGGCCTTGGAAGAGTACTCAATTTTAAAGCGGAAGCATCCAGCCCTATGATAGATTTCCTGGAGGATAAATAATGTATTTTAAAAATATGGAATTGATAGATTCCGATATACTTGAACAAGTTCTAAATCTTGTACGAAACTATAATTACACTATTTATAATAAAAACGATGTTATAAAGACATTAAATAAGGAGTACATGGATATAGAAGATTTAAAAATTCTTCTATCCCCCGCAGCAACAGAACATTTAAACACAATTGCACATAAAGCGCAATATGAAACAAGAAAACATTTTGGTACAAGTATATCGCTGTTTACTCCATTATACATTTCAAATTATTGCGAAAATCAATGTACTTATTGCGGATACAATTGTAAAAATAATATTCATAGAGCTAAACTTACAATTGAAGAAATAGAAAAAGAATATAAGGCTATTTCTGCAACAGGATTGGAGGATATTTTAATACTAACCGGAGAATCAAGAACAGCATCAAGTGTAGAATATATCGGTAAAGCCGTAAAATTAGCGAAAAAATATTTTTCATCTATATCAATAGAAATATATCCTTTAAATACGGATGAATACAAATATTTAAGTGAGTGCGGAGCAGATTTTGTTTGTGTATATCAGGAAACGTATAATAAGGAAAATTACAAAAAGCTTCATCTTGCAGGGCCTAAATCTGTTTTCGAATACAGGTTTCATGCTCAGGAAAGAGCTGCCCGTGCAGGAATGAGAGGCGTATCATTCGGGATTTTATTTGGACTTGATGATTTCAGAAAAGATGCTTTTTGTGCTGCCGTTCATGCATATATTTTACAGCAAAAGTATCCCAATGTCAAAATCGGATTTTCCGCACCAAGATTAAGGCCATATATTAACGAACATAAAGAAGAAAACTCTCATTATGTAAACGAAAAACAATTGTTTCAGGCATTATGTGCATACAGATTATTTATGCCGTTTTCAGATATAACAATTTCTACAAGAGAACGTGCAGAATTCAGAGATAATGTTATCGGCGTTTGTGCAACAAAAATATCGGCAGGTGTAAAAACTTCAGTAGGTGGACATGAAAATAATGCCAAAGGTGACGAACAGTTTATAATTTCAGATACACGAAGCGTTTCTGAAATAACAGATATGATAAAACAAAGAGGCTTATATCCTGTATTTACTAACCATATTAGGTTATAAAATTTTATAATGAAAATAATTGCTATAACAAACAGACATTTATGTAGAGAAGATTTTTTTTTACAAATAGAAAATATCTGTAGAAAAGAAAACCTTTATGCTCTTATTTTGAGAGAAAAAGATCTAACCGATAAAAATTATACAGAGTATGCCGTAAAATGTAATAATATTTGCAAAAAGTACAATGTATTATTTTTTATTAATTCAAAAATAAACATTGCAGAAAAGCTAAGTATATCAAATATACAAATATCATTTACAGATTTTTTAAAAAATAAAAATAAACTAAATAATTTTGATCATATAGCTGTTTCGGTTCATTCATTAGAAGAAGCAAAAATCATTGAAAATAATAAGCTATCTGCCCATTTGCTTAGTAACCCTTTTACCTTATCCCTTATAGTAGGCCATATTTTCAAAACAAACAGTAAAAAAGACATCCCCCCAAGAGGAATAGATTTTTTAAAAGAAATTTGCGATAATGTATCTTTGCCTGTTTTTGCAATCGGCGGAATTAATTGTAAAACAATAGATCAACTCAAAGGATTAAATATTGAAGGTGTATGCATGATGTCGGAATTGATGCAAAAATAATATTATTATAAAATCTGCTATAGAGTTTTCATAAAATTTATAAAATTATTTTTATTTTCTATTGGTGTAGTTGTCGGTCTTCCTAAATCACTTCGGGAATATATTGCACTTTTTATTTCAATTAGACTAAGCCCATTAAAATTTTTACAATTTAAAAGTTCTCTGTCTAATGAATCATAATCATCAACACTTACAGCATATTCATATCCACAAGCTTTTGCTACAGCCTGTATACTTATATTGCTTGCAACTGTTGGTATTCCGCCAACACTTTCATGAGCTTCGTTATTAATCACTATATGTATAAAATTTTTAGGTTTGGATGTTCCTATAACAGACATCGCTCCCAAATGCATAATAGTCGCACCATCTCCATCTATACACCAAACTTTTGTATTCTTTTTCTGCAATGCAATACTTAGTGCTATTGACGAACTATGCCCCATCGAACCTACGGATAAAAAATCATATTTATGGCTTTCTTTATTTTGTACTCTGATTTCAAACAGTTCTCTGCTTGTTTTACCTGTAGTTGAAATTATTGGAGATTCTCCTGAAAAATTTAAAATATGTTTTATAATTTCTTCTCGTATCATTTTATACGAATTTTTATATACAACTTTTTGATCAAAACAAAAAGAATCTTTTTTTACCAAGAAAGCAACACTTTTGCCCTCTTTCATAATCCGATTAAACTTTTTCATCGCTTGTTCAATTTCCATATCCGTTGTTTCAGGACTTACAACAAAATATTCTATATTCAAATCCTCTAACAAAGTCTCCGTTATCTTACCCTGATAAATATGCTGTGGCTCGTCCTTTGTATTAGGTTCTCCTCTCCATCCGATAACAAATATTACCGGAATAGCATAAATATTATCATTCAATAAACTCGTTACAGGATTAACAACATTACCCAAACCGCTATTTTGTAAATAAACTACCGGAATTCTTTGTGTAGCTAAATAATATCCTGCCGCTAAACCAACACAATTACCTTCGTTTGCTGCAACTATATGATGTTCGTAATCTATTCCATATTTATGCATGAGATAGTCACATAAAGGTTTCAATTGAGAATCCGGAACACCCGTATAAAAATCACTATTAATTATTTTAATAAAATTTTCTATTTTCATATTAAATTGTATTCTCTCTTATTTTTTTTAAATCTTCTATTGTATCTATTTCTATTATTTTATTTTTGGATACGGGGTAAATGCCAAGTTTTAACTTTTTTAAATTTTCATCTACAACTTCATCCCAAAAAAGTTTTTTACAATTTTTTATATTATATTTTTTTTCAATTTCGCAAGAGATTATTTCCGCATCTTTCTTTTTGAAGTAAGACACACCCACCATTTTATAACAATTACTTCCTTGTTTTCCTATTCTTGAAATAAAACCTTCTTTATCCAAGTCAAAAACCCAATCATCGGTATAATTTTTTATTTTTTCTCCAAAATAACAAGAATGTTCCAACGATACATTCAAAATTTTTTTATCCAAAAAAAATAAATCCGCTTCACAAATAAAACAATCTGCTTGTCTTAACACTTCCCTAGCAAAATAAATTGAAGATATATTATTTACTGTTTGGTAATCTTTATTATAAATTAATTTTACATTAGAATATTTTTTTGTTAAATATTCAAATTGTTCCGCTAAATAACCAACAACTACAAAAATGTTTTTTATATTTCTACTTTGCAAAGTATCAATTACACTTTCAATAATAGGTTGATTTTTTATTGATATTAAAGGTTTGGGAACTTTATCGGTTAATGGTCTTAATCTTGTACCTAATCCTGCAGCTAATATTATTGCATTTTCCATTTGTCTTTTATCTCTTACAATTCATCAATCAAAGAAATAATATCTTTAATCGGCATTATTTTATCATCTACTTCTTTCGCTCTGTGATATTTTAAAATATCTTTTGCGGTCTGCTCCATTGCAGGAAAAGCACTTCTTGTTAATTGGTTTGCATATATAACAATGTTTATCCCATGCTTATGCAACTCCTCTTCTGTTACAGAATTATATGTTGTAGGAACTGCAACAAGAGGTGTTGTTTTATTATTCAATCTGAATTTGTCACAAAACTCAAAAACTTCATCTGCAGATTCTTCTTTACTATGTATCATGATAGCATCTGCGCCTGCCTTTACATAACTATTGGCTCTATTGATAGCATCTTCTATACCTTTTTTTAATATCAAACTCTCTATTCTGGCTATTATCATAAAATCATTCGTTATTTGACTTTTTTTAGCCATTGAAATCTTTTTGCAAAAGTGTTCTATTGTATCCTGATATTGTTCCACAGATGAGCCAAATAAAGAATTTTTCTTTAATCCAATCTTATCTTCAACTATAACAGCTGATACCCCCAATCTTTCAAGTGTTCTAACAGTATAAACAAAATGCTCGGTTTTTCCCCCGGTATCTCCGTCAAAAATTATTGGCTTAGTAGTTACATCTAAAATATCATTTATAGTATTAAATCTTGAAGACATATCTACCAATTCTATGTCAGGTTTTCCTTTCGCAGTAGAATCACATAACGAACTCAGCCACATTGCATCAAATTGGTCAAGTTCTCCGTTATTTTCCACAATAGTTTTCTCCACGATTAATCCCGTTAATCCGTTATGCACTTCTAAAACTTTAACAATATCTCTTAATTTCAATAATTGTTTTAATCTTTTTCTTCTGTATTCAGGCATTGCTCTTTTTTCTTTTATTTTGGAATCAAGCAATAAAATTTCTTCATCGTATGTATATGGAACTTCAATAACCTTTCCACCACACTTTTTCATAACAGAAAAAGCATTATTTCTTATAGCCTGCATAGCTCCATATTTCCAATTATCACCGTGAATAATATAGTCAGGCTTTAATTCTTTCACAATATTATCATACATTACATCTTCTTGTACAACAACTTTTTTTATACCTTTTATTTCTTGTGTCATTTTAAATCTTTCTTCAAAGGAAACAAGTGGAATTTTATTGAATTTTATCATCGCTTTATCACTTAAGACGCCAACTACTACATCCCCATATTTTTTAGCTTCATTTATAATATTCAAATGTCCGTCATGAATTATATCCGTACAAAAACAAGTATATACTATAGGCATTAAAAAACTCCTTCAAGATTTTTTATATTTCACAGGTATATTAATCTTAAATTTAGTTAAAGCTTTCTTGAATACTTTAAAAAAATTTTTAATATCTTTTGTATCTATAGCTCCCAAAGAACATAACCTAAAAGTATTTGTATTAGAAATTTTCCCCGGATAAATTGTAAAGCCTCTTTTATAACAATAATCATGAATTTTCTTAAAATTCCATTTTTTATCATCCGGATAAATTACAGAAGTTACTAATCCCGACTGATATTCTTGCGGTATATATTCCTTAAAGCCCAGCTTATTTAAACCTATATGAATTTCTTTCATAACTCTTAAATGTCTATTATATTTATCTTTTTCACTTTCTTTAAAATACTCTTTTAATGCCTGCCTTGCCGCATAAATAACTTGAACCGGCGGTGTAAAATGCATTTCTCCGGTTTTATTAAAATATTCGTATTGTAAAAACAAATTACAATAATATGATCTTGTCGGGAAATGTTTAGATTGCTCTATCAAATCTTTCTTCCCGATTATAAACGACAAGCCGGCCATCGCCATTAAACCTTTTTGTGCCGAAGACATACAAAAATCAATATTATCTTTTTCCATATTTATCGGTATCATTGCTAATGTTGATGTTGTATCAACAACAAAAACAGCTTTATGCTTGTGAACAATACTTCCTATTTCTTTTATTGGATTTAGTATTCCTGTTCCGGTTTCATTATGTGTAGCATATACAACAGCTATTGAAGAATCTTTTTTTAAAGTATTTTCTATTTGTTTTAAATTAGGTAAAACATTAGAATCATATTTTAAATTAATATAATTTAAACCGTAATTTTTACATATTTCCACAGCTCTATTGCTATATGCACCATTGTTAATAATAAGTATTTTTTTATTTTTAGGAAGCAGCGAATTTAAGCAAACGTCCATATTTATAGTTCCTGAACCGCAAAAAAGAACCGAGACATATTTTGAAGAATCGGCATGGACTATTTTCAACAAATCTTTTCTCAATTGTTTCATAATATCGGTAAATTCTTTTTCTCTGGGACAAATATCTTCGACCAATTGTGCATTTTTCACCGTATCCGTAGTAGTAGAAGGTCCAGGATTTAATAATATTTTTCTTTTAATTTTTATCTTATTCATAAAATTAACACCTTACATAAATTTTGTCTTTCGTAAATCTATCTGATAATTTAATTCCTTCATTTCAAATTTCAAACTTTAATTTATATACAAAAACAAATTCTTTTTCAATTAAAATACATTCTATATATTGAAAAATTTAGTAATATATTTTATCAAAAAAACGGACAAAAATAGTCCTACAAGATTTATTAAAACAACTATAAAAAGGCAAGAGAGTCTTCCTTTATTTTTATTACTATAGTTCATGTTTTCTCTTGCTATCTCTTCCGCCTCTTTTAAAAGTTCAAGTTTTTCTTTTTTATCCATAGCAACGTTATTGTAGCAAATTTTATAAAAAAATGCTAAAATAACGAACGTTATCATGGATAAAAAAATAATCAAAATTCAAAAATACTTTAAATTAAAAAATTATTTAAAGGTTTCTCTAGATGGCGGAGAAATTCTTTTAGTTGATGCCGAGACTGCAGCAGTTTTTCATTTAAAGGAAAATCTAACATTAAATGAAGAAACCATTAAAAAGATAATATCAAGAAGAAATTATAATAGATTAAAAAATTATACAATGTTTCTGCTGTCAAAAAAAAGTTACAGCAGAAAAAGTTTATTTGATAAATTAACCCTGAAAGGGTATGAAAAAGAAAATATAGAAAAAGTCTTAGATTTATTCAATGAATTAAATGTTATCAACGATGAACATTTCGCTAAAAATCTAACAAGAACATTACAATCCAAAGGCAAAGGAAATATTTATATAAAAAACGAATTAAAAAAACATAAAATAAGCAGTGAAAGAATCACCGAAATTTTAAATGATCCCGAAGATGAAATGGAAGAATATGAAAGAGCAATTAGAATTATAAAGAAAAAATATCCCAAATTTGATAATAATGACAAGAATATACAAAGAAAAGTCGCAATGTTTCTACAAAGAAGAGGCTTTAGTTTTGAAGATATAAATAAAGCATTTAGAAATTTTAATGATAATTAGAAATGTACAATTAGCAAATAAAACCAATATATCAAGGAGAAAAAAATGGCAACAGCATTGTTGAGTGTTTGCGACAAAACAGGAATTGTCGAATTCGCTAAAGAATTAAAATCTTTAGGTTACGATATTATTTCCAGTGGAGGCACAGCAAAAAAATTAAAAGAAAATTCCATAGAATGTAAAGAAATATCGGATGTTACAGGATTTCCCGAAATGCTCGATGGAAGAGTAAAAACATTAAATCCCAAAATACATGGCGGAATTCTTGCAAGAAGAGATATACCCAAACATTTGGAACAATTAAAAGAACTGGGGATCAATACTATAGACATGGTAGTTGTAAATCTGTATCCATTTGAAGAGACTGCAAAAAAAATTGCAAAATCCGATGACAAAAATATTTCACAAGACATTATAGAAAACATTGATATAGGCGGAGTAGCTCTTATAAGAGCTGCATCAAAAAACTATAAAGATGTTTTAATAGTTTGTGATCCGAATGATTATTCTGCAATTATCGACAGCCTAAAAAATAAAACAATTTCTCAAGAATTCAAACTTGAACTTGCTGCAAAGGGATTTCGTCATACTGCTTATTACGATGGTTTAATATCAAATTACTTGTCTTATGATCAATTTCCCTCACAAGCAGCAATTCCCTTAAAAAAGCTTACATCTTTGAGATATGGAGAAAATCCTCATCAAAAAGCAGCATTATATAGTTTTGGTAACGAAGAAAATTCATGTGCAGTTATATCCGCAAAACAGCTTCATGGAAAAGAACTTTCTTACAACAACTATTTAGATTTAGAAGCATCTTGGAGATTGGTACATGAATTTGATAAACCTGCATGCGCAATAATAAAACACAATAATCCATGCGGCTGTGCGGAAGGTTTAGATGCAAAAGATGCATATTTAAAAGCTCTTGCGTGCGATCCGGTAAGCGCTTTCGGAGGAATAGTAGCATTTAATGTTGTCGTTGACAAAGCTGTTTCCGAAGAAATATCGAAACTTTTTGTTGAGTGTGTTATTGCTCCGGACTATTGTCAAGAAGCTCTTGATATTTTAACACAGAAAAAAAATATTAGATTATTAAAGCAACATAACAAATATAAAAAAGCAAAAGTTTCTATGGAATACAGAATGCTTACCGACGGAATGTTAGTACAAGAAAGAGATGAACAATTATTAAATGAAATAAAAACCATAACAAAAAGAGAACCTTCAAAGCAAGAGATAGAATCCTTGGCTTTTGCATGGAAAATTTGCAAACATGTAAAATCAAATGCAATTATTCTTGTAAGAGGAACACAAACAGTCGGTATCGGTGCCGGTCAAATGAGTAGAATAGATTCTCTAAATATTGCCATTAAGAAAATGAAAGAGGCAAAATTTGAAATAGACGAAAATAAAAATCCTCTTGTTCTTGCTTCAGATGCTTTCTTCCCATTCCCTGATGTAGTAGAGGGTGCATCTAAAGAAAATGTTACGGCTATCATTCAGCCGGGAGGATCTATTAGAGATAATCTCTCAATAGATTTAGCAAACGAAAAAAATATTGCAATGCAGTTTACGGGAATGAGACATTTTAAACATTAATAATTATACGGATAAAGAAAGAATCTTATGATTAAAATTTTATCAAAATTTATTTTTTCCTTATGCATTCTTTCTTTATCCGTTTCTTTTTGTTTAGCAGACAGTGAAGATAAGATAAATTTATCAAAAGTTGAAGATTATTCGCTGATGCCTGCAAGAGTTTTTTTGTTAAAGAATAAGCTGTTTTTAGATTTTAATGTAGAAAATCTTTTTTTAACTGTTAAACTTTCAAAAAAAGGAAAAAATAATACAGTAAAAAGATTAAAACTTGATGCTGAAAAAATAAAGAATAAAAAAGATAAAATAAAAGAAATTCATATCATTCCCAATGATTTATATCTAAGAATTCTTAACGAAGCCCTCATAAATTTTAATATTAATAAAAATATAACGACACTTCAATATGAATATGAAAATTCTCTCGGAGATATAAATAATATTTATAGTGAGTTTACTACTGAAAAAAAATCCCCTCTAAACAAAAAAAATATAAAAAAAGAAATACAACTTGATAAAGAACTTTCCGAAAAATTTCTGCAGGAAATAATCAACAGCTCAAGAAAATATTCTTCTGATAACCAATTCTTGATTGCAGCTAAAAACATGAGTGGCATTGTATATATTTTTATCGATGTAGAAAAATCTTATATTTTGCCTCTTATTCTACCGCCTTATCAGAAAAACAAAGAAAATTTAAATTTTTTATCCATGACTACGGATTTTTTCTATTCGTTTCTCATCAAAAATCATATTGTACCCATAATAAAATCACCTTTTACATCATCTTATAGATTATTTTCTTCTTTTTCGTCGGCACTATTAACTTTTTCACCAAACATATCCGATGATTACTATAAAAATCCAATTAATAACGCTGAAATGATGGATATAGATAATTTTAATAAATTTTTAGATGAAGATCTTGGCACAAAACAATATAAGGCAAAAATAAAAATTCTTATAGATGGAGAAGAGTTTTTTAATGATTTTATGAATGCTGCTAAAAATGCAGTTCATTCAATATTTATACAATCTTACATCTTTAAAAATGACGATTTTTCCAAAATGGTTGCAGATTGTTTAAAAGAGTATTCGAAAACAGTTGATATCCGCGTGCTTGTAGATTATATGGGAACAATAGAGGTAAAAAAACCATCAAAAGATATTCTGTATCAAAACTATGCTTTGCCAAAAGATATCAATGCTTATCTTGAAAAAGATTCAAATATCAAAGTACGTGTTCATCCTGATACTTGGGTAACAAGCGACCACAGAAAAGTTTTTCTTATAGATAAGAAAAAAGCTTACCTCGGCGGAATGAACATTGCAAATGAGTATAGATATGTTTGGCATGATTTAATGATATCTCTTGAAGGACCTATAGTTTCAAAGTTGCTAAAAGATTTTTACAAAGCATGGTCATTTGCCGGAATCGGAGGTGATTTTGCAGTTGCATACAGAAGTATTTTTACAAAATCGCAAAGAACCGAAAATCAACCCTCCGACGATATGATAGATATAAGATTGCTTACTACAAGCTCAACTGATTATCAAATACATTCCGCTCAGCTGGAAGCCATACGCCGAGCAAAAAACAGAATTTACATAGAAAATCCTTATTTCAGTGAAACGACACTGATTAATGAACTTATTAATGCTAAGAAACGTGGTGTTGATGTAAAAATAATATTCCCTGAGGTTAATGATATCGTCATGTCAGATAAAATTAATCTTAAAGTAGCAAACTATTTGATTGAAAATGAAATAGAAGTTTATTTATATCCTAAAATGACACATGTAAAAGCGGCAGTTTATGATAATTGGTGTTGTGTGGGAAGTGCAAATTTTAATAGGCTTAGTATGTTTAAAAATAAAGAAGTAAATATTGCATTTTATGATAAAAATACCATCGATGAACTAATAAACAAATTATTTTTGCCGGATATTGAAAATTCAAAACGATACAATGAAAAAGTCGATGTACCATTTATTTATTATATCATGTAGAAGGAAATATGGAAAAGAAAAAAATTAACTTAGCAGAATTAGATATGCTGAAACGCAGTTTTAAACAATACGGTCTTCATACTGTATGTCAAAGTGCAAAATGCCCAAACATAAATGAGTGTTTTAAAAACAAGACAGCAACATTTATGATACTTGGTGATGTGTGTACAAGAAATTGTGCATTTTGTGCAACACAACACGGGAAACCCTTGCCTATTGATGAAAACGAGCCACAAAAATTGGCGGAAATAATAAAAAATTTACAACTAAAATATGTGGTTATAACATCCGTCACAAGAGATGACTTATTTGACTATGGAGCAGAACATTTTAAAAATATAGTTAATACTCTAAGGAAAGAAATTCCTAATTTAAAAATAGAACTGCTTGTACCGGACTTTAAAGGTGTTGAAAAAGATATAGATATTGTTTTATCTTCAAAACCTGATGTTTTCGGACATAATATTGAAACCGTTCCGGCTTTATATAAATACAGAAGTAGCGCAAATTATGAAAGATCTTTAAAAGTATTAAATTATGCCGGAAAAAGAGGTTTTATTACTAAAACGGCATTAATGTTAGGCCTTGGAGAAACAGAAGAACAATTAATGGGAGTTTTTAAAGATTTAAAATATATTAATTGTAATATTTTAACTATTGGACAATATTTAAAACCTTCAAAAAATAATATTGATGTGATAAAAGAATATAGTGATGAAGAATTTGAATATTTTAAACAGAAAGCTTTGGATGCAGGAATAAAAGTTTGCATATCCGGGAGATATGTAAGAAGTTCCTACTTCGCAGAGAATATTTATAACACCTTATAATTTCAAATTATGGAAAAAACAAATTTAACCATTAACTATAACAACAAAAATTTTACCATATATGACATCTATGTTGCTGAAAAATTTTTTGAAAAGTTAAAAGGCCTAATGTTTGTCAGCAAAGAAAAATCTTTCAATTTATTGCTGAAAAATTGCAATTCGGTTCATACTTGCTTTATGAAGTTCAATTTGGATATTTTTTGTCTGGATAAAAACTTCAATGTAATAAAAACATATAGAGATATAAAACCTTTCAGTTTTATTCTTCCAGTAAAAAACGGGAAACACATTTTGGAACTAAGCCATTATCCCCTGGGATGATATTTATGATGCTGTTCTTTTAATCTTTCCTGACTGATATGTGTATAAATTTGTGTTGTAGAAATAGAACTGTGGCCAAGCATTTCCTGTACAATTCTTATATCCGCGCCACCCGTAAGAAGATGTGTGGCAAAAGAATGGCGTAAAGTATGAGGAGAAATATGTTTTGTTATACCTGCTTTTTTGGCTATCTGTTTCAACTGGCGCCAAAATTCTACTCTGGAAATAGGTTTTTTAAGGCGTGTAAGAAATAAAAATTCTGATTTTGCTCCGGTTCTTATACTTAAATATCTTTTTAAATAGCTTTGAGCTTTACTTCCAAATACAACAATCCGCTCTTTACTCCCTTTACCAAAAACTTTCACATAACATTCACCTATATTTATATTTTCAAATTTCAAATTTATAAGTTCAGAAACTCTTAAACCTGTTGCATAAAGAAGCTCCAACATTGCTCTATTCCTTATAGATAAATTATCACTTCCCGATACAGAATTTAATAACTTCGTTACTTCATCTATGGTCAACATATCAGGTAAAATAACCGGAGTCTTGGGAGATGCAAGATATATTGTCGGATCTGTTTTTATATAATCTTCAGAAATTAAAAATTTATAATATTGTCTTATAGACTCTATCATTCTATAAATACTTGTAGCTTTGAGATGTAAATCATCTTTTAAATACCACAAAAAATCAGAAATCTCGTTGTGTGTTATCTTATCATAAGAAACTTTTTTACCTTCCAAAAAAGATAAATACGTTTTAATATCTGTTCTATACGCAGAAATAGTATTAGCGGCAAGGCCTTTTTCTATCAATATGAAGTTAATAAAATCTTCAAGATGTTCCATAAAATTTACATTTAATAATTCAATATTATAAATTTTAAAAGTATGGATTGTTTTTTAATTCGTTTTTTAGATTTGTAAAAGGACCATGACCAGGAAAAATTTTAGTTTCTTCAGGTAATGTCTTTATCTTTTGCAAGGAAAAAAGAAGTTCCTCGTAACTGCCACCAAACAAGTCCGTTCTTCCTATAGAACCGCAAAAAACGGTATCCCCGGCAAAAAGCATATCTTCTATTAAAACACATACAGACCCCTTGCTGTGTCCAGGTGTGTGTATAACCGAATATTTACAAAAAGAAGTTTCTTTTACTTCATCTTTATCAAAAATTATCTCCGGATTATTTATTGTTACCGGCGCCCCTATAACCGTCGAAGAATTGAGTTCTGCATTTTTAAGCATTTCCAAATCTTGACGATGTACAGCTAAATTAACATTGTATTTCTGTCTTATTTTGTCATCAGAAAAGATATGATCGAAATGTCCGTGCGTATTTATAAGAAGTTCCGGTTTTAAATTTAAAGTTTCTATTTTATCAATGACACTTTGTCCATCACAGCCAGGATCAATAATAATTGCATTCTTAGAAATATCATCGTAAATAAAAAAACAATTAACTTCAAAATCACCTGAAACAATAAAATCTGTTTTTATCATTTTGTTTCTTTTTCCGAAAAAAGAGCTTTATGCTTATAAATATAGCTTATTCCCGAATATAATGTAAGAATTGTTGTTATTAACATCAACCAAAAAGGTGTTTTCAAAAGAACCAAACCGAAAATCTTTTGAGCTTTCGTGCCGTCAATTAAATCATAAGGCGTAAGGGAATAAAATTTTATAAGGAAAGAATTTACAACCAAAACAACAAGAATTGTAATAATTGCTATCATTTGTGAAGTTGTCTTAACTTTACCCGACATACTTGCCGGAATTATAACATTTTTTGAAGCTGCAATCGAACGTAATCCTGTAATAATAAACTCTCTGGCAATTATACATATTACCATCCAAGCGGGAATATTTAAAACATAAATTGATACAAATGAAATAAATGCGGAAGCTACCAGAAGTTTATCTGCAAGTGGATCCAAAAAAATCCCAAAAATAGTTACAATATTATTTCTCCTCGCAATTCTACCATCAAAAAAATCAGTAACAGATGCAACGATAAAAACAAATAATGCCAAAACATTGGCTACAAAAGTGTCTATCATCATGAGAATAATAAACACCGGCACCAATAATACTCTTAACATTGTTAATTTATTTGCTAAATTCATGATTTATTCCTTGCTTTAATTATAAATTATAAACAGCCGTTAGATCGTAATCTTTTATATTTTTTATTCTAACTTTTGTAAATTGTCCTTGTTTTATATTATCGTTTTTATTTATAATAATAAAGTTATCTATTTCCGGCGCCTGAAAATATGCCCTCGCAAAAATCTTATTGCCGGAAACATATTCGGGTAACACTTCAAATATTTTACCCACTTTCAAAGAATTATTTTTTACAACATTTCTAAATTGTTTCTTAGCAAGAATTCTTTTCCTCTCTTCAATATCTTTTTGAGAAATTTTATTCCGTAATCTGTACGACGGAGCAGATTCCTGATCAGAATAGCCAAATATTCCTATGTGTTCAAAATAATTATCTCCAACAAAAGAACACATTTCTTTAAAATCCTGTTTTGTTTCTCCCGGAAATCCCGTTATCAATGATGTTCTCAAAACTATATCAGGGAATTTCTTTTTAATCTTTTCTATAATTTGCCTGGTATTTAAAGGGCGCCTCATATTTTTTAAAACATTTTTTGATACATGTTGTATCGGAATATCCATATAATTACAAATATTTTTCGTTTCGACTATAGTATCTAAAAGTTCTTCAGTTATTGTTGACGGATAAGCATATAAAAGCCTTATCCATTTAAAACTATCTATCTTGGAAATATTCTTTAAAAGTTTTGCTAAAGAAAGTTTACCGTAAATATCAAGCCCATACGATGTTGTTTCCTGCGCTATTATATTAAGTTCCTTTATTCCGGCATCCGCAAGGGCTTTTGCTTCATCAATTATTGATTTAATAGTTCTACTAACTAATTTCCCTCTCAAATTCGGTATAATACAATAACTGCACTTATGTGTACAACCTTCCGAAATTTTTATATAAGTTGACGGTAAAAAATTAGATAAAATTCTTGTTTTAAAATTATGAATACCACCTACATATTTTGTATCAGCAAAAAAATCTTTCTTTTTAATAAGTTCAACAATATTTTGGTAATTTCCTGTTCCTACATAGCCATCAATAAAGGGATACATCTTCTGCATTTTTCCCTTTAGAAGCTGCGACAGACAGCCTGAAACAAAAATTTTCAATTTCGGATTTTTACGTTTAAGCTCTCCTGCCAAGTTTATTTGCTTTTGAGATTCAATTTGAGCATCATGTATGAAAGAACATGTATGAATTATTACATTATCCGTATTTTGTAAATCATTAGTAAGTTCAAAACCACTTTTGGCAAGCAAACCTGCAACAGCTTCAGATTCAACGATATTTTTAGAACATCCTAATGTAATAATAGATACCTTATTATTTTTCAAAATCAATCTCTTTTAAATTCCAATGTATTTGTCTTAGCTTTTCCTTTAGATATATCAACAGGTTCCCCATTAAATAATACTTCTACACCCTGAGTATCTCCAACTTTTAATATAAAAATATCTTTTGCTTTGGAAGTGTAATGATGACCCTTCTGTAAAATTCCTTTAAATGAATTTCGATTATCAGATTGTAATTTTATCCATGTATTTTTTTTTGCATTTATCCGCAAAGTTAAATCTTCTTCAAAGGTTTTTCTCTCCTCAACAACAGGCTTTTTTTTCTCAATATCAACTTTTTCCATTTGATCTGTCTGTTCGGTTTGAATAACTTCATCACTTGCCGTTTCTTCTTCTTGTTTTTTTTCTTCCTCTTGTTTTTTCTCTTCTTCTTGCTTAAGAGGAATCTCTTTTTCATATTTTTGATAAACTACACTATCTTGTACACGATTATCAAAAGGAACAGCATCCGGTAAAACATAATTTATATTATTAATTATTTTTACAACGATAAAAACAAAAAACAAAATAACTAAACATATCAAGCCGATTATTATTATATTTTTATTTTTATTATAAAGTTTGGATAATTTTTCCCCTAAGCTGTCTTTCTTATTAAGCCTCAAATATTCTCGCTGTTTCTCTATTTTTACCTGTTCATAAATACTTACCATCTCTGCAGCATCAATACGCAAATATTTTGAATAAGTTTTTAAAAAGTTTTTATAATACAATTCTGCAGGAAATGCAGCAACATCATCATGTTCTATAGCTTCAATATATTCGGCCTTTATTTTTGTTTCTCTATGAACTTTCTCTATAGTAAGTTTTTTTGCAAGCCTTTCTTGCTGCAAAATTGTACCAGGACCATTCATACTTTTACCCTCTATAATTCTATCACATCAACTTTTTCCGGTGAAACAAAACGAAAAATATCATTTGAGAAATTATTGTTTATTTTATAATTTTTAATTTCTATATCTACAACAAAATTACCGTTATCAAATGAACTTGCAGTCACAAGGCTGTTAGCTTTGCTTACGGTTATCATCATCTTCCAGTTTTCTTTTTTGCTAATCGGACTTATAAGAAATGAATAGTCGATATTAGTCTGATTCCGCAATTCGATATTATAGTCTTTCTTCAATACCTTAAAATTTTTGGTAAATTTAAAAACGGATGTTAATACAACATCACTGTTAACGACATTTTTCCATTTTTCTACTATAGCCTGCTTATTTGCAGGAACATAAGTAGTCATATTTTTCCCATCTATATATGTGTACTGTCTTTCCGGCTTTAATTGAACTAAGTTTATATAATCTGGTTTTTTATGCTTAAAAATTCCATCAGAAAACACTTTTTCATCAGTAGCAAGATAAGTTATCGTTTGAGAATAGTCCGCCTGCATATCTTTAACGGACATATTTTTCTTTTCTATACTTGCAAGTATTTCATCTATATTTCCCTGTTCGGCAAACAAATTACCTGCAAACACAAAAGATACCGCTAAAATTGACATAAAAAATAAAAATATTTTATTCATTTATTCTCAAATAATCTTCAATTAAGTTATAGTTTATTTCCCACCTGTTTGTTCCCTCGGGTTTATGAATAAAACCACGCACTTCAAGGAAACTTAAAATATTTGTAGCTCTTGCAGAACCCCCGAAATTTGCTTTCAATAAATCTTGAGAAATTCTTCTTCTTTCCAAGATAAGTTTAAGTGCCGGGATGAGATCTTTTTCTGCTTTATCTGCAGGAGTTTGCACAGCATCTGCACTTGCAAAATTTACGGGCGGTTCGTAAAATTTAGGAAAATTCTGATCGGAAATAAATTTAACAATTTGTTCTATCTCTTTAGAAGAAACAAATGCACCCTGCAATCTTACAGGACGAGGTTCTGACGGAGGCAAGAACAACATATCACCTTTACCTATCAAGTTTTCCGCGCCGATACTATCTAGAATAACTTTAGAATCTATTGCGGATGTCGTTTGAAAAGACATTCTTGCAGGGAAATTTGCTTTAATCGTTCCCGTTATAACATTTATTGACGGTCTTTGCGTGGCAAGTATCAAATGAATACCAACAGCTCTTGCCATCTGCGCCAATCTCTGTATAGAATCCTCTATTTCTTTTGATGCAACCATCATCAAATCTGCCAACTCATCAATAACAACTACTATATAAAAATCTTTTTCTTTGCCTAAAGATGCCATCTTGGCATTATAATCTTCAATATTTCTTACCACTTCACCGGCATACTTCTCATATCTGTTCTCCATTACGGTAACAAGTTTCTTCAGTGCAGCAGAAGCTTCATTTGCTCTTGTAATAACATCAGCATCTTCTGCTATACAACATGGATTGTATAAATGCGGAATATCTTTATATGCCGTCATTTCAACCCTCTTAGGATCTATCAATATAAATTTCACTTCATCAGGACGTGCTTTGTATAGAATAGATAAAATTATATTATGTACACCGACACTCTTACCGGAACCCGTAGAACCTGCAATTAACAAGTGAGGCATTTTTGCAAGGTTAGATATATACCCCTTACCGTCGGTTGTAGTTCCAACTGCAAGAGATAATAGAGATTTTGAATTATTAAATTCTTCCGTATCAAGAATATCTCTTAAACTTACAAGTGAAGCCTTAGGGTTGGGTATCTCTATACCGACTGCAGATTTTTCAGGTATAGGCTCTATTCTTATTGCTGCAGTCTTCATAGCTAAAGAGATATTATCCATTATATTCATTACGGACTGAATTTTTACACCGGGCGCAAGAATGATATCATACCTTGTAATAACAGGTCCGGGAATAATATCCTTAACCACTGCTTTTATCTTAAAATCTTCCAAAGTTTTCTTTAATCTTTCTGCTCTTTCTTGCAGTTCGTCCTCATTAAGTTGTGTATTAAGTCCGCCTTCTCTTAACAAATTTACCGGCGGTAAAGTATAACTAAAACTTGATGTATCTATCTTTTCAACAGTCTGCGAAGAAGACTCTTTTACATATTCTTCCTTCTCATCAGTATTTTCATCATCTTTATTCTGCAAATTTTTTAATTTTTCCTGTTCAAGCAATCTTTCCTGTTCGCGAAGTTTTTCTTCAAGCTCTTTTTCTTTAGCTGTTTTTATTTGATCCTTAACAAATTCATTGCCTTTTTCATCATCATTTGAATCTTGTTTATTATCAATAATTCTCGGCTTTTGTTCCGGAAGAGAAATTTCTTCCTCTTCAACTTTTTTTTGTTCTTTCGCTTTTCTGTTATTTATTATATTCGCTTTTTCCTGTTTTTGAGTTTTTCTATACTCATACCATTGTCTTATATCGTCAATAAATCCCGTAACAAAAGATTTCATTATTCCTAATAAAGATATTCTAAAGAAATAAGACAATAACAATATTAATATAAAAAATATTGCAATTATTGAAAAATTTTTCCCGAAAGACTCTACTAAAAATTTTGCAGTATGATTTCCTATCCATCCTCCGTCAAAAGAAAAATTATAATAAGATGACATCATAGAAAACAATATCGAACATAACACAACAGAAGTTACTGCAAGAATAGTATCTATTCTGGTTCTTAATACAGTAGAAACGACACAATAAATTGTTCCAAACCAAAATAGGATAAACGGCACCATATATGAGGCCGCGCCAAAAATACTGAACAAGATCTTTGACTCAGCCTGTCCTATACTGCCCGTACTGCTAGGAGATATTAGAGAAAGTGCTGTAAAAAATGCTGCTGCACAAAATAAAATGCCGAGCAGGACCCGCCTGCCTTTTTTATCTTCTTTACTATCTTTACTTTTTGCCCTTTTAATTTTGCTTTTTGTTTTTATCTTTGACATGATTTTATTATTATACAAAAAAAAACACTCTTAAGCAATTTTTTAGATGGAATGTAAAAGATTTTTCCCAAATTCTACGACAAAACATTTGATTTTTTTGCCGGGATAGATTTCTTCGACAATAGAACGATAGTTATTAAGCTGTTTTTGTATATATTCTTTATCATAAATGGATGTTTTGTAGTCAACAATATCAATTTCATCGTCTTTTATAACAAGTTTATCAATCCTCACCGTATTCCCGTATCTGTCAACAAATTCTTTTTCATTAAAAATTTGATTTTTATCTTCAAAAAATTGTGCTATGTTCTCTTGTGATAATAATTTATCCAAAATATTATCAAGATTTTTTATATCCTGTTCCGGATAAACAAACTTTGTTCCTTTAACAGCATTATTTATCACATCATTGAAAGAATCTTTATTAAAAGTTTTTATCAAAGATAAAGCATAATGAATAACTAACCCTTTAAGAAGTATATCTTTATTTTTTGCGCCATAAATTGCAACAGCACTATCGCAAATTAATTCCGTAATATCATCAAATTGGCTTGCTGTTATTTCCATATTTGACGATACTGATATCATATCATTTTTTTTATCATCATAAATTTGCTTCCGTCCGAGGATTCTGTATTGTTCGGGAACAAAAATATCAATTAAGCTTTGTTTATCTTCCTCAACTTCTTTCTGAGAAACTATAAGTCCGTAAAATTCATACACGGCTCTTGTTGTTGCAACGTATAGGATATTTAATTCATCCGACAAACTTTTAAAATATTTTTTGTAGTATATATCATTAAGTACATTGGAATATTTTGTAAGCTCCTGTTCTATTTTTGCAAAAGAAAATTCGTTGCCATTCGGTATTTGAAATGGATTTTCTGCTTTTACATCTCCAAAAGAAAAATATGGCATTATCACAACATTAAACTGCAGACCTTTTGCTTTATGAATGCTCATTATCTTTATGGCATTTTCTGCCGGAACTTTTATAAAAAATTCTTCATTTTCCTTATTTTTTTCATCATCATTAAAATAGTCTATAAAATTTTGCAAACCTTGTTGTTTAGTTTCAAATTTACTTATAAGTTCCAAAAATCTCAATAAAACATTACCTTTTTCAGGGAATCTTTTTAAAATATTAAACTTGGCAATTATAGCAATGGTAAGTTCATAAACAGCCACAAAACCTGCGGATTTAAAAAATTCTTCAATGTAATCTTTCCAAACTTGAGAATATTTCTTCCTAAATTTAACATATAGAATATTTTTTCCCCTGCTTTCAAAAGAACTTTCTTGCAAAAAATTTAAAATTTCTGTTTTATTAAAATTTGTTTCTTTTAAAAATATGTCACTTGATATAAATGTTGAAAAAGATATATTATCCATCGGAGAATTCAAAAATTGTAATATAGAAAACAAATCTTTTATTATATTTGAATTTACTATATTCATAGTCTTAAAAGATTCTATGTTTATATTTTTTTCAAGTAACCATTTACCTATTTTTTCGACCTCTTTATTTTCACGGCACAAAATAGTAATATCTTTATAAGAAAATCTTTTTGTTATTTCTTCAATTTTTTTATAGAGATACTCTTTTATTTTATCTTCCACAAAATCATTTTTTTGTTTAGAATATTTATAGCAGGAAATTTCAACATAACCTTTATTTTTTTTACTTTCGGACACATACTGTTTGGCAGTTGCAAAAACATCCATAAGTTCTCTGCCGTACTTATCAACATTTTTTATATGTTTACTTTCGATAATATAATTAATAAGATTTTCAATATTCTCCGGTGAGAAAATAGCATTGTTAAAATCTACTATTTCTTGATAACTTCTGTAATTTGTCGTAAGTGTCTTTCTCTCAGGATGATAATTCGAAAAATCTATTAATGGTTTATCAAATATTCGAAAATCACTTCCTCTAAAACCATAAATAGCCTGTTTTTTATCACCAACATAAAAAAAGGAACCATTTTGAGAAAGATTTTCTTCCACTATCAAATTTAAGGTTTCCCATTGAGCCATATTTGTATCCTGGAATTCATCAACAAGAAAATCTTTAAAAGTATTTGATAGCCTATAATAAATTTCCGGCAGTAAAGAACTTTGAAATATTTTTAAAATTTTTCTGTTTATATCCTGTAAAAACAAAACAGAATCTTTCTGAGATCTTTTATCAAATTCATCAACAATACAATCAAATACTCGCAAATAAGTGTCATAATAGTGAAAGGCTCTATATTCAAAAATTTCCTTCACTATTTTCTTAGCGTTCTCAAATAATTCATCCAATTCGGAACTTTTTGAACTATTTTTGTTGTATGGCGGTTCTTCCTTTTGAAAATATGTTGATATTTTTCTCGGATATTGAAATAAATAATTAGGATTTGTTTTTATTTTGTCTTCAATAAAAGTTTTAAAATGTTCATTAAGCCCTTCAAATTCTTTTATCTTTGTCATTTGCATACAAAGCGAGTTAAATTTTGCGGAAAGGATATTTAATACTTTCAAATATTGACCTCTGTCGTCAAAATGAATTTTTTGTACCAGCATTTCCTTGCCATAAAATTCTTTGAATTTATTCAATATAAAACCTTTTATATCCCAACTGCTTGTGCTATCCAAAACAAATTGATCAAAAAAATAATTTAAAATATTTTCTACATCTTTGTTGACCGATATTTCATTAAGAAAAGAATCTGTTGCATAATTTATGTATTCATTATAAGAATTCAGTATTTTGTAATTTGGTGAAATATCAAGTTTTAACGAACAAGCTTTTATTATCAAATTAATAAAACTATCAATAGTCCGAACATTAAATTTATCATAATTCTGTATTAAATTGTTTATTGCTGTTAATGCATTTTGTAGAATTTTATTTTTTGGAAGGTTTATATCTTCTGTTAAATTTTGAGTATCACAACCTAAAGCTATCTTTTTTAAACTATCGATTATTCTTTCTTTCATCTGGCAAGTAGCTTTATTTGTAAATGTTAATGCAAGAATATTTTGTAACGGGACAGGATTATGTTTATCGGCATCAAAATTAAGCAGGAGAGAAATATAACGCTTAGTTAAATTATGAGTTTTCCCTGAACCTGCAGAAGCCTCTAAAGCTATAAATTTTGTATTCATTTTAATAATTTTCTCTTGCAAGTTCTCTGTTAATATCTCTTTTTTTCAAATCTTCTTTTTTATCGTAAGTGGTTTTACCCTTTGCAAGGCCAATAAGAGCTTTTATTTTACCGTATTTAGAAATATAAATTTCCAACGGAACAACAGTTAATCCCTTTTCTTTTGATTTGGAATAGATTTTTGTAATTTCATTTTTATGCAGGAGTAACTTTCTTAATCTTTTAGATTGATAATCCTGTATATGGGAAGATATTTGCGTGTAAGGTGCTATATAAACATTTTCAAGAAATGCTTCATTATTATTAAATCGAACAAGAGAATCTACCAAACTGACATTATGTAACCTTAACGATTTTACTTCATACCCGGAAAGAACAATTCCCGCTTCATATTCTTCAAGGATATGATAGTTATGAAAAGCCTTTCGATTTGTAACCAATATATTTTTTTCACTGTTCTTTTTAGCCATATCACTCAATTATAAACTATAAATTTTAAAAATGTCTTACATTTTTAACCTAGATATTCTCTCAAAGATTTACATCTGCTTGGATGTCTTAATTTTCGTATAGCTTTAGCTTCAATCTGTCTTACTCTTTCTCTGGTAACACCAAATTTTTTACCGACTTCTTCGAGTGTCGAAGGATATCCTATTCCAATACCGTATCTTAATCTAATAATTTCAGACTCTCTCTGCGTTAAACTACCAAGAACTTTCTCTAATTCGATTTGTAGTCTGTACTGATTGGTTTTCTTTACCGGATTAGGACTATTTTTATCTTCTATAAAATCTTCTAATTTGGAATCTTCTTCTTCTCCAACCGGTGTTGCTAAAGAAACAGGTTCTTGCATCATCTTCAAAATTTTTCTGACTCTATCAGTAGACATTTTCAATATTTTTGCATATTCCTGTATAGTTGGCTCTTTACCTTTTTCCTGCTGATATTTCTTTTTAATTTTCGTAAGTTTTGAGATTAATTCTTTCATGTGAACAGGAATTCTAATGGTTCTTGCCTGATCAGCAATAGCCCTGTTTATAGACTGTCTTATCCACCATGTAGCATATGTAGAAAATTTAAAACCTCTTTTCCATTCAAACTTTTCTACTGCTTTAGACAAACCCAAATTTCCTTCCTGTATTAAATCTGCCAACTCTAAATTACTCACACCGACATGCTTTTTTGCAATAGAAACAACCAATCTGAAGTTTGCTTCTATAAGTTTCATTTTATCTCTATGTATTATTTCTTCCAATTCTCTTATCTTTCTGTCAGTTTCAACAAGCTCTTTCGGAGAAATAGAAAAACCTTCCTCTATGTGATTTTGTTTAGAAATCAAACTTTGAATATATTCTATATTTTCTGCCATATTAACCGCGACAAAACCACCGGACATTTTCTTAAATTGTGCAGAAGTAATTTTGCCTGTAAAAAATTGTTTATACAATGCCTGCAACTTCGAAATAGGCATTCTGTATTTTCTTTCCATTCTGGCAAGTTCTGAATTTATTTCATTCAATTTGTTTGCCGTAGTTTTTATTTTATTAATGAGTCTCTTTATTTTTTCTTGATTAAGATTAAGCCCTATGATGAGTGAAATAATTTCACTTCTTATTTTGGCTTTCTTTGCTTCAAATTTTATTCTTTCTGCTTCAGGAAGTCTCTTACCTTTTCCTTTTTCTTTTTCTTCTATTTTGTTAATATTTTTTTCAAGGTAAGCAATTTTTTTAACAGTTTCTTTAACCTTTATCTTCATGTTTTTCAACTGTGTAGAAGATTTTCTTCCTCTGGGCATAAGTTCCTTAGGGGTCATTTCTTCTTGTTCGATAAGAGTATCCCAATTCTTAATTTCTTTTATTATAAGAGGAGATTCCAGCACTATATGAGTTAATTTTTTCTCATTATCTTTCACATTTTTAGCAAGCTCTACCTCAACTTTTCTTTCAAGCAAAGGAACCTTTGCCATCTCTGTAAGATACATTCTTACCGGATTAATATCTTCATCCTCATTACTTCTAACAACAATATCAGCAGTTTCTGCAGAATTAGTTTTTTCATCGGAACTGGAAGTTGCTATATTGGAGTTTTTATCAACTATTTTTATACCCAGCTCCGCAAGTCTGATAAACAAGTTATCTATTTTATCCGAAGACAAATCTCTCTCTGCAACTTTCTTGTTTATTTCATCATAAGTCAAATAACCTTTTTTCTTTCCAATAGAAACTAATTCTTTAACAAATTCATTTTTTGCCATTACTTTTTCCCTGAGCCTTTTATCTCTGATGTCAACTGAAGGTATCTTTTTATTTTTGCAGGCTCGTTTTTTATTTTTCCTTCAGTCATCAACAATACTTCTTTTTCCAATAATTTTCTTTCTTTTTTAAGTCTATCCAATTCAATATCTTTACATAAAATATTAAAGATTTCATAGAGACGAACCGAATCATCATCTGAACTTCTTTCCGTCCTATTCTTTTCCCTTTCAGATGCAATTACTAATTTAGAAAACCATTCTTCCTGTTTTTTATCTTTAATTTCCGACAATATCTGCGCTATGGAAATATCTTCTTTTTCCTGTAACAAATTATATATTTCTATACAGCTTTTTTCAACGAAAAAATCTTTTTTTATTTTTTTTACATATTCTCTGTTATTAGGATCAAGAAGAAAATTTAATAATTTTTCTTCAAGTGAAAATTTTGTTCCCGTATTACTTATTTTCGTAAAATTTTTTTTGGGAATAGTTGTTTTAAAATCAATCTTTTTTTGAAATTCTTGCCAAAGGATATCTTCATCTATATTAAATTTTTGTGCAATATAATTAATATATTCCCTTTGTACAATTATATTG
>JAEEGL014416791.1_pt1 | contig 27010 bp, 11 predicted proteins | sample 9134231 | NCBI WGS metagenome assembly JAEEGL01 (sample SAMN16246548, study PRJNA631951) | gut metagenome | biome: gut microbiome; feature: rumen; material: fiber-attached | host: Bos | place: Iran: Karaj | collected 2018-10 | reverse complement strand
TCTTCAAACTCATGGTACCAGTTGCTGTATAAGCCGTTCACTTGCTCTCACCTGCTCTTCCGTATCAGAACAGCTTCTGTAGTCTTTCGAGATAAGCTATAGATTCGTTCATTTTATTTTTACCGAAGGTTTTTGTCATATATACGCATAATTCGCGCAGTTCCTCTCTCAGCATCGCAAGGTTGAGAGATTCAAACTTTCTGAATATCTTTGTAGCGAGAATATAGTCTATGCCGTCAAGCTCATCGCCGCCGCAGGCTACATACACAGGAACGAAAAGGTTCATCTGCTTGAGGATACGGTTACCGAAAGCAACTCTCAGCTTTTCAATTACCCAGAGGTCAAGCTGCTGTATCTTCTTGAGGTTTTCCTGTGATATGGGATACTTGTCGAAGGCTTCCCTGAACAGCTTGTCAAGATGATCAAAGCCCAGATTCATAGGCGGCGTATCGGGTGCGTCAAATGCAACGCCCTTCGAGTCAAGATTTATAGGCTGAGCACGGTCGTATACCTTATCGGAGATAGCGAATGTGGAGTCATCGTTATTCGCTGTACCTATGTACCAGATATTCTGAGGGATACGTATCTTGCCCTTGTCAAGATTTACAGGGTCGGTGCTCCATACATTCGGTACGATGTCAAGCTCCCACTCGTCAGCGTTAGGCATTTCGAGAATAGAGAGCATCTCGGCGAAGTAATACTCGACACGGGCGATGTTCATCTCATCGAGAAGGATAAGGTTTACATCGTTGTTATAGCCCGATGAATATATTCTCTTGAGGACTTCCGTTTCGTTGAAGTTCTTGGTGAATTCGTTGAAGTAACCGAAAAGCTCCGTTCTGTCACGCCATGAAGGCTGTACGGAAGCGATAGTGGTATCAACCTGCAAGAACTTACCGAATGAGTACGGAAGTGAGGTTTTACCTGTACCTGATATACCCTGAAGGATAATGAGCTTCGTTGAAGCCATACCTGCAAGGAAGAGCCATATTATCTTGGGCTCATAATACAGATGCATTCGTGAGCAGGCGAAATTGCGGAAATTGTCGCATATGCCTGCAAGGTCTATATCGTTGTCATACTCGGGCGGAGTATAATCCTTGTAAAAAACATCGACTTCGATGAGCTTTGAAAATCTCTGCTCTGTAGTCTGTACCACACCGCTCTCAACAACAGCAGGTGCAGCCTCGCCGCCTTCGCCGCCGGCAGCCATGCTTCCGTCCGCAAGAGAAAGTGCCGAAGAGCCTGCGGGAAGTCCCATCTGCGAGACCTTCATAGCCATTATCTCGTCCTTCTCCTTGGTCATTTTCATGACCTTTCTCTGAAGCTCTGATATCTCTTCAAGCAGATCCTCATTGCTTACTATGGAATGACGGAACCTTATATACTTTCTTATGCCGAGTATTATCATAAGTATCAGCAGTACGTATACAGCTATAACTATGATTATGGCAATTATGGAAAGCACCCAGCTCAGCGCACCGTAATTTGTGGAATGCTGCTTGAATATTTCGATATAGTTCTTTATATTGAAGATCTGTTTTATTCCATGACCTATGCCGCTGACTATTTCTGAATAGCCTTTCAGCATTTCCGAAATAAATTCAAAAAACCATTTTAGAAATTCATTCATAATAAACTCCTGAAGATCTATGCTTCCGCATATCTCGTGTCAATTATTCGGCGGAGTCTCCTGTAACCTCTTTTAATGCTGTTTCAACAGCTATTTCGGCGTTTTCTTCTGCCTTTTCAGCTGCTTCGGGAACAGCCTCCACGGCATTTTCGACCGCTTTTTCCGCCTTTTCGACTGTATCATCGACAGCTTCTTCTGCTTTCTCTGCTGCTTCTTCTTCGGCTTCTTCAGCTGCGGCTTCGGCAGTGCTTTCAGCCTTCTCCTTAACAGCCTCTACAGCCTTTTCTGCTGTATCTGCTGCCTTTTCTGCTGTATCCTTTACAGCCTCGGCAGCTTTTTCGGCAGTTTCGCCCTTGCTTGCAAGATACTCCTCAATGGCGCGTTTTTTGATCTCCTCTTCATCTATTTCGGGAACATCTGAACGCTTTGCCTCGATAAGTGCAACAATGAACTTATAAAGCTCAAACAGGAAGAATATTGCCATAGGTATGAGTATGCATATGAAAAATCCTTTTTTGGTGCGAAGGAAGTTCATTGCCTTTCCTACCTTAGCTATCTTTGTCTCTGTCCACTTTCCTATGATATCACTTGAGTATGCAGGCAGTGTATCGTCTATAGGATTGTTGTCACCTCGCGTAATGAAGCTCCTTACGCCGTCAGTATCATTGATACCAACGATCCTATGGGTATTCTTTACTCTTTTTCCGTCTATGATAGTCCAGAAGGTGATAACATCGCCTTCTTTAAGGGCATTTATGTCGTCTATAACCTTACAGATAATAAGATCGCCCTTATTGAATGTAGGTACCATTGAGTCAGATTCTACAGTCATCGGCATATATCCAAATAGATTTGCCACACCGTTATTTTTGTCGGAAGAAAATACTATCAGCGTTACAAGGAATGCCAATATAAGTATTAGCCATGCAAAAACATTTACTGCTATTCTCAGCGCCTTTTTCATATTAAAAAATCTCCTTTTGGATTGATTATGTAGACTCTGTTATCTTGAAGTTCATACTAAGCTTTAATGTACCACCTATTATATTATCAAGACAGTCGGGATCGTTTCCCTCGAGCCATATGACCACAGTATATTTGTCCTTATTATCAGCCTCAAAACCTTCGGTAGAGGTACGCATTACCAGTGACGATGAAAGGAACTCTCTGTCACAGTCGCTTTCTTTTCCGCCGCCGTTTGATTTTGTCTTACCATATACAGTCTTTTCACCGTTTTTGTAAACTGCAACACGGATAGCTTCATCGACATTCTTCGTCACATTCTCTATTGACATCTCGCCTGTATATGAGAGTGTGTCATCTCCCGAATTTATGAGATAAAACGTATAAGCTATATAATTTGTACCATTATGGCTTCCGTTTATCTTGTCAACATTATCGGGAATGTCATTTCCGCTTATATTTGTCATATCGTAAACGATATTGGCATTAAGCACCGCTGTCGCCTTGTCATATTCGGGTGTCTCTGACAGGGTAAGTCCCTGATGTATCATGTCATACTTGCTTACCTTTACCGTAAAGCTGCCGAACTTATCGTAAAAATACGATATTGCATATGCTACGGCAATTATCAGTATAAGGATTATTACAAGCAGACCAAGTATCCTCATCAGGATCACATGGCGTTTTACCTCTTTGGCGGTTCTTCTGAGTTCAAGGACATCAATTATCTTATCATCCACAGCGAACTCTCCATTTCCTGAAATTCAGTGTCATTTCCTAAAAAATGATCGGTATAGCTACCTTTTTTCAAGTATCTGTTCTCCTTTTGACATATTTTTCTGTCACATACTTTCCCGACAGACTGCCTGCACAGTATGAGCATTCAAACGAGTACAGCATTTCAGCCTGACGGCTGTTGAAAACTCCGTCAGCAACAGGTTCGGAACCTATGTCGTTAACGAATGATATTATAGACTTTACCGCATTGTCCGATCTTTCGTCCCTGCCTATATAATTGGCGACCTCGGGGCTGAGCATAACGTAATCAACGGAGAAATTCGACAGTCTCATCATAGGGCAGTAGCTTCCGCCGAAGCCCGTCAGCATAAAATGAAAACCGAAATTTCTCATCGCCTGTATCGACTCAGACGCCTTTCCGTCATCCTCAGCAAGAAGATTCTCGGAAAGCTCAAAGCATATATGGTTAGTCGGTATATCCCTTTTATGACATATCTCCACAACAGCCTTTGCAGCCCGCTCGCTTTTCAGGAAACGCACAGGCATATATACCGAAATCCAACCGTAATTCAGTTCGCGTTCGGTAAAGCTTCTGCACGCTTCCAGTGCCTGGAGCATTTCCAGCTGAAAGAGCTTTTCCGCCTGACTTGTCATTTCGCATACATCACGATACTTATCGGGTGAAAGAACTCCCAGCTTAGGAGAATTGAGCCGCGTCTGGGACTGATAAAAAGCCGTACTTCCGCTTGATATCTCCCTTACAGGACGATAATATAGCTCTACAGCCCTCAGACCATCAACGGTGGTCTGTATTCCCTTTTCTGCCATTTCTCCACCCTCTTTCTGATGACATATAATTTTTATATTTGTCTTATTATACCATAATTACTGCGCAATGTCAATGAAATAACTATTAATTGCAACAAAAAAAACGTCAAAAATCGCTGATTTTTTTTGCTGATTATGCCATAATCAACAAAAAAATGATCATATTCCAGACCTGAATTGACAGGTTTCGAACCGAACACAGCTATACAAGCATATACAGTCCTGCTACAATGTCACTATAATAAAAAACGGCTCAGTACAAGTTACCTCATACTGAGCCGCTTCGATAATGTCCGAATAATCGTTTTATCGGACAATTATGCATTTTACTTGATAAAGCTTGTGATAACTTTTGCGTTCGTGTAAATGAGCCAGTCACTTACGCCGCTGTTAGGGTACTTATTTACATCTGTATTTTCAGCAGCTTTATATAGCTCTGTTGTCAGATCTACCCTGTAATTTGCATAATCTGTGAAACTGTTGTCTTCACTGCCCGTTATCGCATCAAATTCAATATTGACAGTATAAATACCATCTTCCTTTTCACAGAGACTTGACGGCATATCAACAGTTACTGTTTTTCTGTCTGATGCAATGGTAACACCGGGTATCGACTGTGATGTGAATGTTCCCTCGCTTGGACTGATAGGTATAGTTTTCGTACAGGTTCCTGATCTGAATACGATCGCTCCCGACAGCTTTTCATCGAGGTTTACAGATTGATATTCAACACCCGTTATCACACCCGCAGTTTTAACATCGGTCTTTTTGCTAAGTGAGAACGTCAGTCGGATATGATCTGCGTTTGCGTATCCGCTGAGAGATGTTGGATTGTACTTTGCAGCTGTGATTATCGTCATTCCCTCAGGACGACTTGAACGCAGTGCATTTATCCCCAGTCTCGAATGATTCTGACTCATCTCATCATCACCGTCATAGTCGAAAATGTCAAGATCGTTTGTAACAGAATAATACAAGTGAGCTGTATCTACCGATTCTCTGTAATAGTAATGACTGCTGCGCGGATATGAAGATGTCATACTTGAGAAAGCAAGACTGTCACTGTCATTTACATATGACAGATTTGATGAAGCACCTACATTTACACCGATATGCGAATTGCTCGTTCCGATCGGGAATTCCTCATCAAGTGCCGCCGTATCAAAGTCCATCTCCACGTTTGCATTGATAACCAACGGTTCAGGTGTAGCCTGATTTTGATTTGCTAAGAGAGCAGACATTATAGAACTGCCTGAAGTACGGATATTAAGGTAATCATTCTTAATATCTATTCCTGCCACCGCAAGATTTGCAGCTGTGCCTTCTCCGATGCTGTACTTTGCCGTAATGCTTGCATTATCATGTTCTTCATCTATATTATGAAGTCCGACAATATTGCTTGAAACAGCTCCGTTGCTTTCATAGCGCGTAAGAGAAAGCTTAAATGAATGATATAGTTCAGCACTGCCGAGATGTATGAGAGCTCCGCTGTTATTAATGGATATTTTGGTGGTTGCTTCAACTGTGATCTTCTTGTTTGATTCGCTCATTTGTTCATCAGATGATGTCTTTAATGCAACCGTTGTATCCTGAGAATACAGATCCGCAATAAACATGACATATCCTGAATTATTTGCTCTTGCACTGCTTACCTTTGCCGAGCTTGCACCGACCTTGTTTGCCGGCTTATCAAACGTATCAACATTTTTTATAGTGTAATGGTATAATTCGTTATTATAATTATCGTTATGCGGAACATACATACTAAGATAATAATCTTCATACAGGTCTGTTCCTTCAGGTAAAGCTAAATTGCAGCCGCCTCCGCTTCCTACATACTTGTAGTAAAGCTTTTGGGTCGTTATATTTCCCGAAGCATCTTTAGATTCAGTGATCCTGTATGCATCATAATCGCTTGCAGAAGCACCTACTGTTGTATACCGCTCTCCTGATGTCTCAACTATTTTAGTTGCCAGAATATCTGCAAGATCCTTTACCGCAAAATTATTGGTCCCATCGCTAAACTTGTTAAGAGCGATCTTCCAGCCCGCATTTCCTTCTGATGTACTTGCTATATATGTATTGGTAACCGTCTCATTAGTATTTGGGTCTGTTTCGGTTTCAAATACGCTCATATCATCAACATAATACACATCATCAGAACCGCCGTTCGGATCAACAAGCACCATATATGTATTATCAGGGAGTCTTGAATCAACATCAAATCTGAATGTATCAAATGTAAATGTTTTTTCGTGATTCCACTTCACATTACCGCTGTCCAGCAATCCATTGATATCTTCTCTTTTGTAGGTGAAACGAATATACTGAGTTATCCATGTGTTCAGGCTGTCAAAATGGATAGTATTGCTTGTATCGCTGAATAACGCCTCATACTGAGAATCGGTCGTATTCTTATAATTGTTATCCTTGACAGAATTTGCACCCGATATAGCTACCGCATTGAATTCAACCTCTATCTGTCTTATAGTATAAACAGGAACATAGAGGTGATATGCTATATTATCTATATCAAACGGATCCTTGAACTGGACATCTACAAGAGAGAATGTATAGCTGTCGGTATTTTTTGAGTCTGCATAAGCGCCATTCAAAGCAAATGTTCCCTTTGCAGTCTGTCCGTTTTCCTCTGATATAACAGGAGGAGTCCATGTCAGTCCCGAAGTGCCGCCTGTTTCTTCAGAAAAAGCACCTGCATTATATTTGTACGGTCTTACGACAATATTATAATATGGACTGTAATCCGTATAGTCTGTAGATGTATTCGTAACAAGCTGGATATAGCGATTGATAAGATCTGTGGTTTCTGCCGTATTATTGTTTGCGATAACAACTACTGCAAAATTCTCCACACCCTGCGGCAGTCCGCGCTCTGACTGATAATTCGAGATACGGTCTCCGTCATAATCAGTACCGCGCATCATATAATCTCCTATATGATTTGAACTGTCTATCGGCGTAGTATCACTGAATGTCGTATACCTTCCCGAAGCTGTACCTGTCTTTATGTCAGCATATATCTTCGCAGCCATAGTCATGGAAGAAGGATAAAGCGCACTGTTTCCGCCATCTGGTGAGAAATACTTTGTTGCTCCGTTTTCGGTATAGCTTGCATCTGCGCTGTTCAGCACAGCTCCGTCTCCCGAAATAATCTGTCCTGTACCCATTACTGACTGCGGATTGATATTTACATAAGGATATGCAGGCATTGAGTCGACATTGTTCCCATTATTATAGTTTGATACATCATCGGGATATGTCGTTACACCGTTTTCAGTTGTTCCCTGACTTTTTCCCGTATAATCAGCAAATACGAACGAAGTTTTAGTGTTAGACTGATTCTGTGCTACACTCCAGTTACCGATATTTTTATTATAGCCTGTTCCATAAATAGCCATACCTGTAAACTGAATAGAAGTAGCTGTATCATTTGTAGCCATATTGCCTACCCATGCGCCCATTCGATCACTTAAGCTTGTAACATTATCGAGCTTGATATTGTAACCAAGTATCTTGTTATCAGTCTTCTTGGCTATGCCTCCGATAACACCGCCCGCATAATCCACATCGCCTGATCGTCCTATAACACAGTCTTCAACCGAGCTGTCATGGATATAACAGGTAATACTGCTGCCCGAAGCATATGAATCACAGTAACCAACAAATCCGCCTGAATACTTTCCGCTGTTAGAATTGATAGTATAGTCAGATACTTTACAATTACTGATAATCAAATTAGACGGATTCTCTTCAGTTCTTGTATATACAAGACCCTGACCAACCAGACCGCCAGCTGAATCACCGCCATTAATACTGTTACCGTTTCCTGATACTCCAATAACGCGGCAATTGTCAAACTCTATACGGTATGGTACATAAGCGTTATTACCGCCCCATTTTCCGCCATAAATACCGCCTGCATAATTACCAAGAATATTGATGTTTTTAACAGTACAGTTTCTGAACATACCATATCCTTCTGTACTGTTTTGAGTATAAGGCTGCATAACACCGATAATACCCCCGCACGTACCTGCCGAAGCACTACCTATGGTAGTTCCTGCGGAATCTTTAGCTTCGACCAACATATCATATGCTTCAAAGCCGTGACCTGAATATCCGACTAATCCGCCCACAGATACATAGAAATTATCTGTATTGTTTCCGAAAGAGAAAGTATTGATCTTTACGGTCGAGATCTTTGATGTATCGGGATTTGTAGCTGATCTTCCGCGAACGATAGCCTTTCCTTCCTTAACTTTTCCGATAAAAACTCCCATTGCATTTCGAGGTCTGCCATTCACTTGTGAAGCTGCCAATTTAAGAGAGATATTATCTGCACTGCATTCAGTAACGGTGATATCAAATGATGGGGATTTGTTACCTGAATGAGCAAGCAAGCCTGCTACATAATTCGAGCCGTTCAAGGTTATATCCTTTAGAATGATATTTTCAAAATTAACTGCCTGCGTTCCTCTGCTCCAGCCGCAAACGCCTCCCGTACTATGCCATATGATTTCGCTGTTATCAGCTGGAACACCTACGTACTCAGAACCGCCCTCAAAAATCGCAGTCTTGACCGAACCTGTCAGAGTAAAATCATAGAATTTTCCGCCGCTCTTCATGATAACGCTGTCAAACAGACCTATGCCGTGCTCCGCAGTTTCAGTATCAATGACATATGCTGTACCGCCGTTCACTGCCTGACTTGCGCCGCTATGAAGCACATTAAAGTAGTTGTCCGTTTTGAACTTGTTAAGGTAGATATCTGCATTGATAGTTTTACCCTTACCGTCAAATTCGTTAAGTTTTATGCTGTACGGATTTGTAACGCCTGTTACCGTATCATAGATACCTACACAGCCCAGACCGCGGTAGCTGTCAGGAAGGACATACTCATCGCTGCCTGTCAGATTGATATCGTAATAGCCTTCTGTTTTTACTACGCAGCGTGCACCGTAATTATCAACAACTCCGGTCGTTGTATATGTTGTTACAGATGTTTCCGTATACGTTGTTACGTATGTCGACACAGATGTTACTGCATTTGTTACTATAGATGTCACTGTTTGTCCTGTTGGTGTAGATGTTTTGGTGTAAAGCTCCAGTTTATTTCCTCCATCTGTTTCATCATATTTATATGTGCAAAACTCAAAATAATTTTTATTGCTGTGATTGATAGATTGCCCCGTTTCAACACTTGTAATGAACCAAATATTACCGTTGCCTTTTGATATGGTAAAAAAGTGTTTTTCCTCGCTTAGTTTAAGACTGCCCTGTGAACTATTATTCTTTTTTGGGGTAAGATAAAATTTTTTTTGAACTTCAACATCCTCTCCTTCTATGTTTTCAATCACTTTTTTATTCAACCAAATGCAATATTGAGATGAATTATCTTCATTTTGTTCAAAATGCAATACTGTTGCATCCTCAAGTTTTTTTGAAGATTTCAAGTAATAATCTCTATTATTTACTACAGGATTACAATAGTGTTCATCACCGACCAAATAATATTCGTTTCTTCCTTTTATAACAAACACATCTCCATCTGAAATTGACGTACCTGTAAACAATGATTCAGAATAACTATATACTTCCGATGTCACAACTGAAGTCGCTGTTGAATATATGATAGTTGTAACAGTTGAAGATTTAACTTCAGTCACAACCGATGTCAAAACAGCAGATACAGTTTTAGGTTCACATTCGGTATAGTACTTGATGATATAAGGTATTGCAGTATTTGCTGCCGTATCCTTGCTCGCATATGTGCTGAAATCATCACTTGATGCTTCGCCTGTACCTACATCACCATAACTTGCAATATGGCTCATACCGTAAACCGTACTGCTATATGTACCATAGGACAGTGAATTATTATAAGCTCCAAGCTCTGCCGATGCAGCCGTTCCTGCACATGACTGAGTTATAAGTGACAGAATAAACATTGCCTGTGCATTCGGAACGTTGATATTGCCGTCTGTTCCGCTTGCTGCTACAGCCGTAACATCGAGCTTATTCGTATCGTTCTTGTTGATATCCGCAACAGAATAATGCTTTTTGCCGTTTTTCAGCGTATGCTGAGTGAGTGCCGAACCGTCAGAAGCAGTTCTTGCACTGCCATCATCATGGTATGTGCCGTTTTCTGTCACCGAGAACTGCGTCGACTCGTTGACTGCATAGCCGTTGATAACGCGTCCGACCAGCGGATTTGCATAAATGTCCGCCTTCGATGCGTCAAGCGCAAGATTAGTGGCAGTATCGCCGTTATTATAAACTTTCAGACCCGTATTGTTCGCGCGGAGAACAGTATTGCCGTCAACTGTTTCGGTTGCAGTCATGTTCTTGAAGATAAGTCCGCCGAATACGATAACTCCGACATAGCCGCCAACAGGCACGATAGTACCGTATGTTCCTGTAAGCTTGACCGCAGAACTGCCGTAGGATACATAGCTGTTGTCAATGATATTGTCGCCGCCCATTATCTCGCCGATAAATCCGCCGTAATACTTGCACAGTGAATTATATCCGAAGTATGCATTACCATTTTCATTCGTAGCCTGATCAAGCTGTATCTCGCTTATATCAACAACTATGTTTATATCCTTGATAACACAGCCGTTGGATACTTTTACGAGAGGATTTGCACTTTGATTGGTAATGGTGTATTTCGGCACACCGTTCTCTTTTTCGCCTACAATAACACCTCGAAAAGCCGAGTTAGCGTCCGTACCGCCAAGTCCCAGGAAGCTGTTGCTTCCCAGTGTGATGTTACTGCTTATCTTGTAATAGGCATTTGCGAGGTATTGCCGAACATTAGTATTCGTCCAGTCAGAAGCACCTGATACTTCAGATATTGTTCCAAAAGATGTAGCTGTTTTTTCTTTATACTCAGCATGATAATCCGTGCCACTTTTATCTGTACACCAGCGGTCTCCGGTGGTGTTCTCATCGAGCGAATCAAAATCACTTTTGTTCTTTGGAAGATTGATCAATCCCAGTTCCTTTGGGTCTGCTGATCTGAGAAAACTTGAAAGAGCTTCAAGCTGTTCGCCCTTTTTTATGATATAAGGGTCATTATAAGAGCCGCACCCCTCAATAAAATCTGCCGCAATAACGTTTACCTTGATCTCTCTGTAATAGCAGTTGTTAGCGTCCTGAGTGCTATTATAAGCGTGGTTGACATATCTGACAAAGCCTGAGTCAAAACCATAGACACCGCTAAGGTTATCGCTGCTTTCAGGGTTTACATAGTTTCTTTTTTCGCCTGAATACCTTTGCTCTTTATCCTGATATTCTGTTGAATTCTTTATCTCCTGACCATATGTTACGTTCCTTGCATTATTGTTCCAGTCCTGAGCCCATGTGAAATAGTATTCCAGTGTGGCTGTCTGATTGGTATGGATAGATTCAAAGAATATAGCATTGCTGAATATGGAACGGCTTGTTCCGTATGCTGTTGTAAGAGAACTGTTAGCAGTACTGTTTGCAAGAGCCGCAGTTCTTGAATCGAGCTTTATTTCCGAAAACTTTAAAGTCAGATCTTTTCCGCTTGCAGCACCGAATAAACTCTTTGCAGCAATTGAATCTGAAACGTAGTTTTCAGTGGACAGCTTCTGGACTATCAGTTCAACAGGAGAATCGAGCTCTGAATCTCTCTTGATATTATTGATGAGAAGATAGCCGCTGCTATATGCTGCACCACCGGTTGTTTTGGGCATGAGGTTGGCAAGCTTGATACCGCCGCTGCCAGTACATTTCAAGCTTCCATTCATTGTTCTGCTTATCAGAACACCGCTGTATCCGAGGCTTGCATTGGTCGTATCTCCTGATGTGCCTTCAAGCTCAAGAAAAGTACCTGCAAGTTTAAGTTCTCCCGTAATGTTTATTGTTTCACCCTTCGGAAGATCAATGAACAAGCCCGAATTCATAAGATAATGCTGATTTTGCGGAGTTGTATCATCTGATTCCGAGGTAGTGTCACCGGGATCACGTACATAACTGTCAGTGGTACTGTTAGTGAAAATAGTTTCTCCGGATGTAAGGAAACCGCTGTAATCGAGTTTAAGAGTGAGTGCGCCGATAGTATAGCTTTCTCCTGTTGCAAGAGGATAGAATGACAAACCTGTCATATCCGCATTGCCGATAATATTATTGTCAGCAATCGTCGTATTAAACTCACGTTGGATCTTTTCAGCAGCATACTTTTTAACGCTCCAGAGAAGCAGATTCTCTCCTGCATCTGTAGTGCCGCACTTATCAAGATTATAATAATATCTTGCATATTGATTTCCATACTTTTTATTTCCAAGCGCAGCCGACGAAGCGCTTGTAAGCTTATTCTGATATGTGCCCGAGCCTGTAACAGACTGTCCATTGACAGTTCCTGACGAAACTCTTGCATTGGCTGCGGTTCTGCTGCTATTCATATTTATTGAAATAACACCCGCGCCATGCTTGGTATCTCCTTCCTTATAAGCACCCTTGATAACATCATACGCAGAGTAAACCGCCAGTTCATCATAAATGCCTATAGACGAAGGCAGCTGAACGCCCTTGCTTGTGGTACTGTTCCAGTCTGTCAGCGTATATCCTTTATTAAGCACATCAAGATACAAACCGTCAGCACCCGAATAAGCTTTGTTAACAAGCATACCGAGAGAAGCACTTCCGCCTGACGACATGGAAAGATCATTCACAGCAAGCGAATCCACTTTCCATTTGCCCGTTGCATCATATGCCATAACACCAACATTCGATGCAGCAAGAGTCAGTGTACAGTTATCCACAGTAAGTCCCGAAACCGTAACATTGGCATTATACCATGAATGTCCGAGAATACCGCCTGCATTGTCTGTAGCCGGATTAACGATCGTGCATGGATCTGCTGAAACGCCTGAAGCCGCAGCAACACCAATATATGTGTTATTGATAACAACATTTTTATTGGTATATGCTCCGTTTGAACTGATATATCCGATAAGACCGCCGATATATAGTTCGGTATCTGTATTGGAAGCTCCTGACGCAACACCTGTCCTGTCAATATCCATTGTGATCTTACAGGTATCGCCTGAGTTGTCTGCAAATTTGATATTTACCTTACTTGACACAACATTGCCGATGGCGCTACCGCACATAAGGTGATTTTTCAGCATTCCGCTGAATTTGAACTGAGTATTTAATACAGTAGTTCCCTTGATCTCGATCGTTCCGTTATCTGTATTATTATCAGCAAAGCCGATCAGTCCGCCAAGATGCTTTCCGAAAGCGGCAGAACCGCTTGTACTTCTGTTTTCATAATAGTTGACTGTCTGATTTGCAGTGATCCCGTCAAGGGCAGTACTTCCGTGAGTACGTGCAGCTATACCGCCTATGCTCATTCCGTCTGCTCCTGCATTGCGGACATAGATATTTCCTGCAAGCTCAAGATCTGATACTGTTGCAGTATCGCCTTCAGGATTTCCATTGCCGATAACAGCAAACAGACCTATATACTGATGACGGTATATCTGACCTACGCCCTCATCACTCGTTACATTAGGAGTTGAGCCGTCGGATTTCAAGCCATAGCTTTCGCCTGATGCAAAAGTAACAGTTTTATTTCCGCCGCTGAGTGTTCCTGTAAATTCACCGACGTTTCCTGTAGCCGAAGCCGAGATACCTGATGCTCCGTCACGCATAAAACCGTTGATGCCTGTGCCTGAAAGTGCAATATCAGCTGTCAGCGTTAAAATACCCGAAAGAAGGGTGGTACGTTTATTAGCATCACCTGCTGTAAATTTAAGGCATCCGTAATCTGTGCCCTGATTGAGCATGATATTCAGAGCAGTCTTGGCAAAATCAACAGCAGAACCAATAGAAGTCTGAGCAGCTGCAACTGTGATATAATGACCGCTGCTAAGATTTGAGGTGTTGATTATACCTGCTGCTTCCGCATTGCTGCCGCCGAACATTCTTACGACTTCGCCCCATGTACCGAGGTCATCTGCGACCGCACCGTTTGAACGCTTGAATGTCCATTTAGCGTCATTACCGCTTCCCAGTGCATATACAAGTACATTGTCATTGTCACCCACAAGCTGACCATAGCTGCTGTTGGTTGATGAATGACTGCCATACGGCTTTGCAGCACTCATATCCGTCGTTCCGCTAAGACGCAGTACGCCGTTATTAAACTTTCCGACTACGCCTCCGCCGCAGAAATTATTTGATGTCAGTTTGAAGCTGCCGAGATCAACAAACACGCCGTCTGTAGCAGATGTGGCACCGATAAGTCCGCCGAAATAAGCATAACCTGTATTTCTCTTATCAGCACCTGCTGCTGTGACAGTTACATTGCTGACTTCAATATACGCAGCGGAATCAACGATTCCTACAGCACCTCCGTAAGATGCAAATGACTGCGCCGACTCTGACTTGAATGTAAGATTGCTGAGCAGAAGCTTATCTGTAAGCTTACTTGCTTCATATTTTCCTATAAGTCCGCCGTAACAGCCTGATGTGCTGCCGTTTGTGCCGGATTTGTGTGCATCAGAGGTATTCGTTCCCGTAAATGTTACGGTATATGCGGTTTCAACGTTATCATTTCTGAACACGCCAAATAAGCCGCCGCTGAAGGTTCCTGTTGCACGTGCGGTTATTCCGTTATAATAAGTTGAAACATCAAAGCTTACACTTGTATTTTTATTCAGGTAATTACCGAACAGACCGCCTGCTCCGTTTGCTGCTTTCACGTTTCCGGCAACAACTGTATTAGCAGGCAGGGCAACAGCTGCATCAGATGTAAGTTCACCGACGATGCCGCCTGCATTTCCGCCGTCTGATGTTACAGAAGGTGCATAGTTTGCAGGAACAGATGTTATGCTGAGAGAAGCATTTCCTTCCATCGTACCGACATAGCCACCTGCATTTCCGCTTGCAGATGTTATGGAACAGCCTGCTGTTCCCGTATAAGAAGGAACAGTCAGTACAGAACCTGTTGCCATTTTTCCGCAAAGCGCACCAACATCTTTATTATCAGATGCAGCTTTTGATTCTATTGAAGCTGTTGACGCATTATTAAAACTAAGTCCAAGGTGTGCATTACTTTCAAGAGTTCCGATCACACCTGAATATGTAAAGCCTGTATCTGTCGGAGCAGCAGCCTTTACCTGCCATGAAGCTGTTCCTGCATTTGTTCCAGTACCCTGATAAACGTGCTCAGCCAGCAACGGTGAGCTTTCACCTTCGCCAACGCCTGATAAACGCTTTATTTCAAAAACGATATTTGTCGAACCTGTACTGTTCTTTAAAACGACCGAATCAGTAACATAGCTGAAAAACGATCTGTACATTTCAAAGCTGAATGCTGCATCGCCAGGAAACTGAACAGAACCGTTAAACGGATAACTTGAATTTCCAAGCCCTTTGAAATTTTCATTCAGAATTCTTCCGTTATCACTCGTTAAAGACAAGATCAGAGCATCATCTTTATGTGTGTTCGCAAAACTATCATTGGTGCTGTAGATATAACAGTAATCAATAAATTTTGCAACAGTTTCAAAGGTTACGCTGCCCGCAGAAAACTCTGTATATGTAGGAGTATATTCAGGAACTTCGTCCTCAGCAACAGTTTTTATTGTAACGAGATCACTTATAAGTTTCGACAATTCGCCCACAGGTAATATATTAGTCATAATTGCTATAGTTGTAATGACACTTATGACCCTATGCCAGATTTTTCTGTTTTTATTCTGTTTCATATTATCACCACACTCTGTAATTTCTGATCAATATGAAGATGCAAATATCATGATACCTGATATTCACACCTGATAAAATCTGATGCTTTATTATCACCTGTTAAATGCTGAGCAGGATCTTTCTTATATAACTGGAGCTCGTATCTGTTTTTAATATCCTTGCCATTGATCTTATTCAAAGAATCGACCTGCAAAGTAACCATTTTCCACCTGTTATTGTATGCAGTCGCCTCAGGAGTACCGTCTGTATTTGCATAAGCCGTTCCTGCAATTGAAACAGGCGTAGCATTCTCAAAGCTGTTTCCTGACAAATCTGAAAAGAAGAACGAATTGATCTCAAAAACATCGGAATCCCATAGGATATCCACCTCGCCTGCGCCGCTTCCTGTTATTACATAATTGTAAAAATCATAGTCTACCGATGCGCAGTTTGATTCCACCAATGAACCGATCCACGCTGAACTTGCCTCAGAGCTTTTAGCTCCGAAGATCCTTGTGGAAATACCGGTCAGGGGAGCATTTGGTGCTGCCCATACACGAACGTAAAAATCAGGATCTTCTTTATTAAGATCAGAAGAAGAAACTGAAACAATATATCTGTCGGTCGATGATACACCTGCTGCAAGGGTCTCTCCCGAAAAACTAATTTTATAATTATCGTCTGCATTCGCAGAAGCAGTAAAATATCTTTCTCCGCCGCTCAGCACACCTGTGCCGTCATCTTCGGATTTCCTTATGGAATACTGATTATTTACCTTTGAAGTATACTCCGCATATTCCGCTGCCGCTGCTGCCGCCTGCTCTTCTTCCGTTTTTTCTGCATCAGCAGCGTATTTTTCGTCGATCTTGTTTTTAAGATTATTCATGTTATAGTATTCACCGTCTGAATACTTGACCTGTAGTTCAGCAAACAAAGCATATGTTATTTGTGAAGGATTATACGACAGTGATTTTTCCTGATCGTAATTACACACTGTAATTTCAAACGTATTTGTTGATGACAGTGCACGGCTTGAAATATCCTTTCTCATACAATTTGACGAGAAAAGCTCACCCGGTGCAGAAGTTGTCGATACAACACGCTTTACAGATGAAACCTCCTTGTATACGGCGTAGGTCACATAAGATGCAGCTGACAATAACAGGACGCTGATAAACCATATACGAGTCCAGTTTTTTTTCAGACCAGCAAGTATTTTTTTCATGACCTTCACCTCTTTTCATTAAACAGTAGTTCTGCTTGCTGTTATATATATAATGTCTGTCTCTTTATTGTTTTCCGCTTTATTCCAGTTCTCAAAATTTGTGCCTTCTGTTTCGTCCCAGCCTAATTCCAGAATAAAATAATCGTGATCGCTGTTAGGATCATTTGAAGGAGTGATAGGATCCGCAGTCTGCAAGTACAGCGGAACTGCGTACATCTCGGGAGTATCCGGAGTTGCGCCGGTATTGTTATAGGTATTGCCGTAATGAATATCCGTCATGCTGGCAAGAACTCTTCCATAAGCAGAAGTACTTGCAGCATTGGCATTCAGAGTTGTAAGCGTCAAAGCCGTACCGCTCTTCTGATAATATGTCTTATCATTCGGATCGTCTAACGGATGATATTCCACTATTCCGTCACCCGCAGCATTAACTTTTGTCGCACGATAAAGAGAATATGTAAACGGAATATTCGTAGTATGAGCAAGCTGCAATTTATACGGTATCTTATAATCTCCTGCATTGACACTGAATACATAGCACTTTGTCGGATCATCCTCATTCTCTACCATCTTCTCAATATCAATATCGCTCAGATCAAAGTTTATGATCTGATCATAATTACCTGCTCTGATATCAAGATTGTCAGGCTGTTTGATCATTGTCATGGTCTCAAGCTCGTTTGCGCTTCTGAACCATGCAAATACAGGAGTTCCGAGGAAAAGCGAAACCGTAAGGACAGATGCAAGCACTATTTCGATCCACTGAATTATCGTCAATTCCTTAATGAATTTAGAGATCTTTTTCACTTACATCACCCCCCACTCGTATTATCTTCCGAAACGGAAAGCCTCAGGAGAATATAATTCAAGCGAATACCTATATCATTGTCCGCCTGATCATAACAGTCACCGTAGTTGCTGTAATCAATCACAATCATAGTCTCGTTCAGCACAGTCGATCGGCTGACACCTTTAAGGTAATAATCAGGGAAAGCAATAATATTATTTACGATCTTCTGATAATCGGACAATGTCTCCTGACCCGAAGCCACCTTGCTTGTAAAAGGAGTTATGGAAACATCGCTGCGGCTGCTTGCGTCAACAAGTGTACTCAGAGTCTTTGGCCAGACCCAATAGATATTTACAGGTGTCAGCGTACCCGCGCCGTCAAATCTCTTATTGCCTGTGAATCTCAGCATATCGTCATCTGAAAGAATAGGATCGCTGTAGATATAATTCGGAGATGTGCCCGATCGGTTTCCAAATAAAAGAATATGTCCATTCAGATATTTTTCAAGATCTGCATTCTCCTGACTGTCAGCAAGAGAGGTCATTGTAGCTGTCCCTCCGCTTTCAGAATAAATATATCCTATTACTTCAAATTTAAATTTAAGATAGATAGTTTCGACCTTAGGAGTGACATAGAAGGTTATCATTCCGCACGATCCCGGTTTTATACCTGCATCGGGTTCGCTGAAATTATCCATTTTTGCCGTAGATGTCATATTCCAGACGATTGCGGAAGAATTCGTCTGATCACGAACGATTTGCAGCTGATCGCTGTATATTCCTGCACTACCGCCATCTGATTGAGATATTACAGATATTTCGTACCTGTCTGTTCCGACGACTAAATTCATACCCGAGCCCGCTACATTCCGATTTTGAGTAAACCAGCCCAGCGAACCTATAATAATGACGATAATCAGGAAAATCCCGATAATTATCAGCTTAAGCAATGATTTTTTCCGATTTTTTTCGAGATCTTTCTGTCTATCGTTCTGCGGAGGGCTATGTGAAGCAGACTGAGGCAATTCACCTATTTTCATATTAAGATCGTTCTCATTCATCCGCTTCACCTCCGTGTGTGTTATATTTACAAAAGGGCATAGCTATGGCATTAGTGCGCAATAGCTCTACTTTATTATATCATTTTTATATATCCTATTTCAATATGCATAATGGCTAATAATAGCGTTTACTATTTGTAATATATGTGCATACAAAAATGTATAACAAGCGCTTTTTATTACGCATCGTATATTTACAAATACAAATAACGAACCCCTCCGTGCTCAGAGGGGTTCGTTACGTTATAGAGGTATTTATGAGCCTATGATGAATCTTTCTTGTTAACCTCCCGCCAGACTGTTGCCTGTCGGGGAAAAGTATTCGAGTAGGCTTAAAAGACCTTATATGGAGGAATGATCATGAAAGCTTTTTTATGTAGAGCTTAGGGAGGAGCTCTTATCAATTAGTTATCAGGGATTAGTTTTTTATGTGTACCTGTAGATTTATTGACGATTTACATCAACAGGATTATCAATAGCATTCTTAGTATCATTAATGCTCGGTTCAAATCCATTCTGAGTGATAGCAGTTACAGCATCTTTACCAGAGCCAGAATCCGCCTCATCTGTAAGCTTGAATTCAAGATCGAGCGACCAAGCATCTGTAAGCTTTGCATATGTAGAAGAATTACAGGTCTTATCTTCGCCTTCGAGCCATACACGTACCAGAACCTTGTAGTACTTCGTAACACCAGAATCAATATTGCTATCAATTACAACAGGTGTTCCAGCAGTAAGCACGGTATCCGTATGTGTTGCATCCTTTACAGCCTTTCCTGACTCCCAGTTCACAGCATCAGAAGGAGACAGAATAGATATTGCAGGACTTGCAGCCGGATCAAGTGTACCGATTGTTGACGCAGTTCCAGTATTACCCTTACCACCATTTGTAGTAATATCAGAAGCAAATACAGCTATTCTCCACGCTTTATCAACAGCCGCATCAACCGCAGTTGTACCGTCAGGAAGTGTAGTTCCAGAAGGATATGTATAGTTCAAATCGCAGGCCGTCATTCTAAGCTGCTGATCAGCCTGATCACCAGTTGCCTTTAGGTAGAATACATAATCAACGTAACCATAAGCCGTGCCATAGTCAGCAGTTGAAGGTGCTACACCATATGCCCTTGTGAAAGCATCATCGTAATAGTACTTACCCGCTGTAGCACAAGTACTATTTGTGTTTGTAGCAGTTCCTTCAGCAGGAGTCTTTGCTTCAGAATAAGCAACATATGCCTTACCAGTATCCGTTGCAGCGTGTGATTTCTGACCAGATGCCTTTGCATCAAGTGTATAGAAGAACTCACCCGTTTTACCGCTTATAGAAGAAACAGGTTCAAGCAATGCCTTTCGACCAGAAACCATTCTATCTGCAGAATAATTACCTTCAATATTATCTTCGGAAATCAAAAGGTTGGCGCCAACTTTAGTCTTCATTGTTAAACCAGTTACTTCAACTTCCTTACTCATTGTGAACCAAGCGTAGGTTGATGTAGCGAGCATTGAAGCTGATATAGCCAGCATTCCGGCAGCCGGTAATAGCTTTCTCGCTGTGCTTTTCTTTTTCATATTTTCTTTTTTCATCATAGGTCATTTTCCTTTCATAATATATTTACCGAATTAACGGCTCGGCTGCCTCATACCCCTTAAGGTTTTGTGGTTTATACTTTTTGTTTACAATCACATTATACACCATGCAAGTTGTTTTGTCAATAACTTTCCTAAATTTTTATTATATTTAGATTATTTTTGTGATATTGCACAATCAGAAGCTTTTCGTTGTACTTTTTAGCCCGTTTTTTAAATACTTCGAGTATAATATTTTTTCGAGTTAAACTGTTGTAAACAGCATTTTTGTGATATTTTGCAAAAACGCCTCAAATTCAGCAGTAAAGTCCTTGTTTCGTCCTTTTTCTGCCGTGTAATTTTGAATTTACCATAAATTTTTTCATTTTTCATTGATTTACTGCATTTTATATGCTATAATATATTATGAATATGAACCGATATAACTTTTATAATAATAATTCTTTATAAAGGAGAGTTGTTATGCAGCATATTGATGAACAATATATTATCGAAAATTTCGATTCCGCTCTGGAAAAAGGTTATATAAAAGCCTATTATCAGCCTGTTATCCGCACTCTTACCGAACAGATATGCAGCGTTGAGGCTCTTGCCCGCTGGCAGGACCCGGTAATGGGGCTCCTCTCCCCTTACCTTTTTATCAGCGTTCTCGAAAAAAATCGGCTTATCCATAGGCTCGACATGATGATACTCGAAAATATCTGCTATACTTATAATGAGCTGCGCGAGAAAGGTCTGCCGCTGCATCCGTTCTCTATAAACCTATCCCGTCTTGACTTCAACGAAATGGATATGCTGAAAGCTATTTCCGATATTCTCGAAAAATATAACGTACCCGCTACTGCTATACATATCGAGATAACCGAGAGCGTTATGCTTGACAATACCGCTTATTTCCGCAGGATATTCGACAGCTTCCACGAGGCAGGCTTCGCTATATTCATGGACGACTTCGGAAGCGGCTATTCTTCACTGAACGTGCTCAAGGACTACAGCTTTGACGTTCTGAAAATCGATATGCGCTTCCTCAGTGATATCGGTATACGCTCCAAGAAGATACTCTCGTCAGTGATAAATATGGCTAAAGCTATAGGAATCCACACTCTTGCCGAAGGTGTTGAGACAAAGGAGCAGATAACCTTTCTGCGCACTATCGGCTGCGAGATGCTGCAGGGATATTATTACTCAAAACCAATGAGCAGCGAAATGTATATTGAGTACCTCACGACCTCAGATATAATCGTTGAAGCCCGCAGTGAAAGCGACTACTGGGATACTATCGGCAAGGTGAATTTCCTGAGTCCCGACCCGTTCAACGAGATATCCTCCGATGACTTCCCTATCGACGATACATCGGTACTGCGTGAAAGTCCTACAGCGCTTGCACTCGTTGAGATAGACGGCAAAAAGGTGAAATTCCAGTACTCAAACAGGGCATATATCGACGAGATAAAAAAGCTTGGCTACAAAAACACCGAAGAAATGGAATCAGCTATAGCAAATATGCCAATAGTCTATTTCAAGAACATCAACGAGCAGATAGAACTTTCCCTCAAGACAGGCAAGCTTGTAAAGAAAGACCACTACGCAAACGATATATATTTCACCTACTCAACAAAGTGCATAGCTAAGACCGGTAATAAATATATGCTGGCTGCAAGTATAAAAACCTTCGACCCTTCACGCAACGCCAACCGTGAGCAGATGTTTGAAAAATACAGCCATATCCTTATCGACACATACGACCATATAACCGTTATCGACCACGATAACAACCGCATCATAACAAGACTCTACTCAAAAATAGGCTTCAGGAACGAATATCTCACTATGCCGCTGGATAAGGCAAGACTACTTTTTGCAGAAAACGAAGTGATCGAAAGTGAGCGCGAAAGATTTATAAAGTTCACAGATTTCGATTTTGTGAAGAAGCATATCGAAAAATCCGAAAATCCCATACTTCAGCAGCCCTTCCATATCAGAAATCAGGACGGAAAGTTCCTGATAAAGGATATCAGGATAATCCTTACAACTGTAGAAGAAGGCGACAGATTCCTTTTTGTCATACAGTCAATGTCTCATACAGCTCAAAGAATGGCTTTGGAAATATTAAAAGAAGATACAGATATGTTTATCTGATAACAGCCATAGTATCACGGCTTATGTTCGTATACTATGGCTGTTCTTATCTCATGTTTAAGTGATATAATTTAAACAAAAAGCAATGTCATAATACATTTCTTTCAAAATATTTTTATTAATTGATAATATTTTATAATTATAATAAGTATATTTCTGCACTTATATTATAATTTACAGTAAAAATGCCGTTTTTTAAGGTTGATTTAAGATTATTTTAAGATATATTCATTATTATGTAATCATCTATTAATAATATCTTTCAAGAGGTATGTTAGGAGGATGGTCCACATGAAAAAGAAAACCATGCTTGCAGGCTTGATGTCTGCTTGTATTATCAGCTCTGCGGCTGTAACGCTGACCGCAGCTTCAGCAGCAGATACTATCGTTTACGGCGATGCCAACGGCGACGGAATCGTTGATATGTCCGATGCAGTACTTGTAATGCAGTCCCTTGCAAATCCAAGCAAGTACGGAGTAACAGGCACAGCAGAAGGTCATATCACTCAGGAAGGCGCCGACAGAGCCGATGTATTTGAAAGAGGTTCAGGTCTTACATCAAGCGACGCTCTTTCAATACAGCGTTATCTTCTCAACGCTATAAGCGTGCTCCCCGAGTCTTATAAGGACAACGGCGGTCAGGCAACCACTACTACTGCTGTTGCTACCACAACTACAGCAACCACAACGACCGAGCCTGTAGTTACAGTTCCAAAGGAGGATGTAAATACAAAGATCCACCTCAACGGAAACTCAATAACCGTTGACGGCAAATATGCTACAGCAAGCGGATCAAAGGTCACTATCTCACATTCAGGTACTTATACTATCGACGGTACTCTCAATGACGGACAGATTTACGTTGAAGTTCCGGATGAAAAAGCTGATCCCGATGCAGTCAAGCTCGTACTCAACGGCGCTAAGATCACAGGCAAGAGCGCTCCTGCTATTCTTATAAAGAATGCAGACAAGACCTCTATCACTATTGCAGACGGTACTGAGAATACCATTTCCGATACCGAAACTGCTTATGCAGGTGATTTCCTTGAAAGTGCTGTTATCGAAGCTAAGGACGATCTCACTATCAAGGGCGGTGACGCAGGCACAGGTGTTCTCACTATAACTGCTAATGTTCAGCCTGCTATCGTATGTAACAACGATATCAAGATCACAGGCGGTGTGCTCAATATCGACACTCTCAACGCTACTGACGGAAACGACGCTGTAAAGGGTAAGAAGTCAGTTGTTGTAAAGGGCGGTTCCGTTAACATCAATGCTGAAGGCGACGGTATCAAGTCCTCAAAGGGCAATGTTGATATCGAAGGCGGCAAGATCGGCATCAAGAGCGGCAAGGACGCTATCCAGGCTGAAACAGATATCAATATCTCAGGCGGCGATATCAGTGCAAACGGCGATAGAAGCCTTACAAGTGTAGGCAATATCAATCTTACAGGCGGTACTATCGTTGCTACTGCTACAGATTATCAGATAGAGAACCTTACTTCTACTGCTCAGTCAGCTATGCTCCTTGACTTTGTAAAGGAATGGTCAAAGAACAATCCTATAGCTGTTACTGATTCTTCAAACAAGATCCTTCTTGAAGTAAATACTCTCAAGAAGTATAAGTTCGCTCTTATTTCTTCTCCCGATCTTTCAGACAGCGCAAGCTACAAGGTATTTGCAGGCGGTATCAAGCAGAAGCACAGCACAGGCAATACCTTCAAGCCAGGCAAGCCTGCTGCATTCAAGGAAGTAAACAACGATATGGACGATGCCGAGCAGCTCTACGGCGAGCTCTTCGATCAGTCATCAGTTCATAAGGTTGAAGTTAAGATGTCAGAAAACGACTGGAACAACTTCATGAAAGTCGCTCAGCAGGAAGAATGGGCTCCTTGTGACGTAGTTATTGACGGCGAGGAGATCAAGAACGTTGGTATCAGAACAAAGGGAAACAGCTCAAGAATGATGGTACAGAACGGCAAGTACAGCTTCCGCTTCAAGCTCGATAAGTACGAAAAGTTCAACAACTACCACGGACTTACAGAGTTCTGTGTAAATAACTTCTATTCAGATCCTTCATGCATGAGAGATATCATCTGCTATGACGCTATGTACGAAATAGACGGCGTTGCTCCTAAGGCAGGATACTCTGATATGTACCTCAACGGCAAGCTCTACAGTTTCTACATGATCGCTGAGCAGCCGGGCACAACTCTCGCTGAGCGTTATGCTATAGACGATGATTCCAACCTATACAAGGCTACCGAAAGAAGCAACCAGGCCGGCGGCGGCGGTATGTGGGGCGGCATGGGCGGAGGTGACAGCTACAGCACCTTCACTCAGAATATGCCTGTAAACAACCTCGACCTTAAATTCGGCAACGATGAGCAGCTCACACACCTTGAAGAGCTCAAGACAGCTATCAACAAGATGACTTCTTCAAACTACAAGTTCATCGAGGATATCATGGACGTTCCAAGCTTCCTCAAGGGCTTTGCAGTTAATGCTGTAATGTGCAACTACGACAGCTATAACGGTTCACTGGCACATAACTACTACCTTATCTACACAGGCGGTAAACATTACTTCGTAGGCTGGGACTACAACCTCTGCTTAGGTAACTTTATGGGCGGTACTGATGCTGTAAACTCTGATATCACAACAAGCCTCTATCAGGCTACTCTCGAGTACAGACCTTTCGCAAGACTTCTCCAGATACCTGAATACTACGATATGTATGTAGGCTACGTAAAGGATATCCTCAACTACTACAGTGATCCCGAATCATTTGTTACTAAGATCGCTGACATGATCCGTCCTCATATTCAGGCAGATCCGCTTTCAGCATTCACAGTTGATCAGTTCAACGCAAATACAACTAAGAGTGCTAACGGTCTCCAGACAAGCGGCGGCCAGCAGGGCAACAATCAGCAGTGGGGCCAGCAGGGCAACAACCAGCAGTGGGGTCAGCAAGGCAACAACCAGCAGTGGGGTCAGCAAGGCCAGCAGGGCAATAACCAACAGTGGGGTCAGCAAGGCCAGCAGGGCAATAACCAACAGTGGGGCCAGCAGGGCAACTGGGGCTTCCAGTTCAACTCTGATGAACCCGAAGATACTGTAAACACAGAAGAAAGCTGGGCATTTGAAGGCGGCTTTGGCGGATTCGGCGGAGGCGGCTTCGGCGGCTTTGGCGGATTCGGCGGCGGTGGCGGCGGAATGTTCAATAACAATACTTCCGTTATTGACTTCCTCATCGCTCGTTTCCAGATCATCCGTTCAGCATTAAAATTCTAATGATACAACAGTTCACCCCCTCATAACGAGGGGGTGAATCATCATTATTATATGAATTACAGCAAACATATAGTTAAAAAATAAATTTTTTATAAAACTGTTGACATTTTATTCATTTTCTGATATAATTATCATGTTGCAGTTGATGAGCAGCAAAAACAATAGGGGTATAGCTCAGTTGGTAGAGCAGCGGTCTCCAAAACCGCGTGCCGAGGGTTCAAGTCCTTCTGCCCCTGCCAGAACGATAAAGCCTGTATTTCGAGAAAAACACCGAAATACAGGCTTTTCTGTTACCTATAGAAAGCAGTTTTAAATGAAAATTTGCAGTCCCGTGTGCACAAAAAACAGGTGTAATGCACATGAAATGCACACGGAATGCACACGACTGAAAGGCAGTATAACGATAAGAAAAGAAGCCAGCTCCCGCAAGGGAGCTGGTGTTCTTATAAGTAATAAATCTATAGTTTCCACTTTTACTATCTGGAGTTCCGATTCAAATCGGGCGTGATGATCAGTATTGAAAAGTGAATAGATAGAGCTTTCATTCAAAAGTAAAAACTTAGTTATTATAATACTTCAAACAGCTGTCCGAACTGTTTATCATTCTCCTTCAGACAGACAAGGAAATATCTCACCTCAGCCTCTTCGTCTGTAATGGGGACTTGAATGCGGTCTGAACTGTTCCCGAAAAACTCATTTGCAGTATCTGTGCTGAATGACGGGAGGACAGAGGCATTGACGATCTCGTCAAAAGTAAAGCGGTCATTTTGGATCAAAAATCTGGAATGCGGCATCTTTCTGACGGCCATATCGTGCCAAAATCCAATCTCCGACATCAGCAGGAAGCTCTCGCCGTCAAGGTCGGAGAAAGACAGCGCGGCTTCATTTGCAAGCCTGTGTGTCGGCGGCAGCGAGAAGAACAGCTTTTCCGTTCCACAGGCAGTGCTGATATAGTGTTTATCCTCGGGATGAAAATGCAGCACGATCAGCTGATACTGTCCGTTGTGGAGA
>JAEEGL017417566.1_pt1 | contig 27011 bp, 14 predicted proteins | sample 9134231 | NCBI WGS metagenome assembly JAEEGL01 (sample SAMN16246548, study PRJNA631951) | gut metagenome | biome: gut microbiome; feature: rumen; material: fiber-attached | host: Bos | place: Iran: Karaj | collected 2018-10 | reverse complement strand
GGACTCTTCTTCGGCAACCGCGAACTGGCATGGGATGTCACAGCAACCATGAACAACGATGGTGCCTTGTACATCATCGAGAACCTGACTCGTGTGGCTGCCGCTATGGGCAAAACTCGTGAGACGAAGTTCCGTGAGGACGTCATTCAAGTGGCTGCCCGAGTGCTGTCGATCATGAAAGAACATTACGTCTCCGACGACACAGCAGAACTGCTGGAAGAAAACGTCAGCAAGGCAGTAGTCATCTTCCGCCAGCTGGAGGTCACCTTCGACAGCAGACCGGAATACTTCGGTCATCTCCTGGAAGCACTGCAGGTCACGGCTACCGAGAGCTACAACCGCCTCCACAAACTCATTCCCACCCTGGCTTCCACGGTCAACGACACTACTGCCATCAAGGACTATGAACTCATCCGGCAGCGTTGTAAGCAGTTTGAAGGGTGCAACTCGGAGGCAGACAAGTGGCAGCGTCTCATACAGGTCTATCATTTCAGCAGTCAGGAAGAAGCCGCAGAGTTCCTCCGTAGCCGGAATATCGATGTAAACAAACTCTTCAAGGGAGAACGCCTCAAGCGTAAGAATTCCGCAGTCATCGCCAATGATCTTGTATCGTTCTGGCAATCACGCATTACGAGCAGTCGTTTCATGGATGACTTCTCTGGCGAAGGGCTGGTGGACGAGATTGCACTCAGCAACCTCATCAGCTGCATCATCTCCACTGCCCAAAGTGTGGAACTCATGGAACGTATCGAAGACCAGATTGCCAAGTACGTGGATGTCCTCAGCACATCGAATATCAACCAGGATCTCGTTGCCGACATGATTGCTACGAGCATCAGTGATTATGTCATCGACTTTGGTTTCCACTACCTCACCAGCGAACAGGTGGAGACGTCGCGCCGCGTGGCTGCTGAACAGCACCTTGCTTGTTTCGACTGGATCGAACGTCCACGACAGGAGAACTACGATGAAGACGGGATGACAGCCCTCTTCAACAGCATCCTCAACTCCAACGTCATGCATACCCCGGCTTATATGGCCAACTACAACCGCTGGCTGGAGTACATGTTTGTTGCCTTCATCGCCCACCTCAACGTTCCCGACTACGACCGCGAAGCAAATGCCGAGCTGAAAGTCATCCTCGATGAACTGAAGAAATAACACCTTATTATAATATATAAGTATAACCACTATGAGCGCTTTTGCAAGTGTTTCCAACGGTCTCCAAACGACCTCACACATCCCGTTTTGGCAGCCTTTCGGCGGATGGGGGTGTCTATGGCGCACCATTCTGTTTCTGTTGGGTCTGGCATTGATTTGTTTCCTGCTGGCATTGCTGTTGCGTGGCTGTCAGTCTCCGGCAGACAGGAACAATCCCACCGATCCCTCGCAGCCGACTATTGACTGGAACGACCCGGACAGCGTGGCAATTGACGAGGATCCCTATCGTGACCTCCCGCCAGAACTGCGCGACACCTCGTTGGTCGGAGACTGGAACGACAGCATTCCCGGAGTAGCGGAGCTGCCCGACCCCGAAGACAACTTCATCCAACCGATAGACTCCTCACGCATCATCACAGATCCCGAGGACTCGCTCGTACAGATCGTGGCCGACGAGCTACTGGTCATCTTCAACTCCAGCAATATCAAGGACGATATGGCCAAGTTCGCCCGCCGGTTCAAGGAGTTGTACCCAGGACAACCCTATCGGGTACAATACTACAATCCGCAGACGGGTGTGATGTCCATCATTGTGGATCAGAAGCGCAGGCAGGAAATCATGGAACAACTGCCCCGACAGATTCCTGACATCGAATTCGTGGTCATCAACAACGAAATCCTTCGTGAGAGCGCCCAACCCTCCGATCCCGGGTTCCAGCATGCCAGCTACGATGAATACTACCGTCTCATCCAAGCTTATGAAGCATGGGATATCACCCGTGGTGACAGCAGTGTCAAGGTCGCCATCGTCGACAGTTATTTCGACTTGACGAACCCTGAAATCGGCGAGCGTTATGTGGACCGCATCCATATCCCCACAAAGAGTAAAAACGTACTCCCGCCCTCACGCAATCCTTCCTGCGATGCCGACCTGACATCCTACTGTCATGGTTCACACGTGGCAGGATTGGCCATCGGCGCACAGAACAACAGCCTCGGCTGCTCGGGAATTGCTCCCAAGTGCAGCTGGATTCCCGTCTCCCTCGGTGACCAGCTGACGAACCTCAACATCCTTGAAGGAGTGCTCTATGCCATCTACCACGGGGCGGATGTCGTCAACTTCTCCATCGGCCGCAACTTCCCTCCCGGCACCAACCAACTGCCCTTGCAGGATCAGGTGGGCATAGCCACACAGACCGATCGCCGAGGCGAAGCGCTGTGGGAATTCATCGTCAAGGCTGCTAATGACCATAAGTGCGTACTCGTCACATCGGCAGGCAACGAGACCTTGCTCAGCGGCATGGATCCTAAGAACCGCAGTAAGTACCTCATCAAGGTGGAAGCCGTTGACAATCAAGGACAGATGGCACCCTTCAGCAACTGGGGACGAGTACCTGCCGCCGACCTCGATTACAGTACCGTGGCCGCTCCGGGTGTCAACCTCTGGAGTGTCACCGAAAAACGGTGTGCCGCCATCATCGAACGCGCCATTCAGCAGCAAGGCCTGCAACTCAGGGCCTCAGCGAAGGATGGCTTCCAGGAGATGAGCGGAACCTCAATGGCAGCACCTATTGTAGCCGGTGCCGTGGCACTGTTGAAGAGCAAGAACAAGAACCTCACCACAGAACAGGTTATCAAGATCTTGCAGATGACGGGCAAACAGACGGACACCCAGCACCCCATCGGACCAACCATCCAAATCAAAGATGCCCTAAATGCCACAGGTGGCGACCTCCTGAACTTCGACGACCTCATGAAGAACCACGATCTGCTGCTGGGCAAATGGCGCAGCACCCATGAGTTGCAGATTGCCAATCCCCAAGGACAGAAAGTCGATGATATCTGGAGTTATTTCATCTTCAACTCTACCACTTCCGGAACCTTGGAGATGCACACCATCAATCTCAAGCGCATCTATCGGGCACCCCTGCAGGTCGTATGGGGAAATAACCAGGTCACATTCATACAGCAGAGTGATGCGGTAGATGCTTCCGGCGACCGCGTCAACAAGGACGACTACATCTGCACGCCGGACCAAAGCCGGTTGCTCAAGGCCTCATGCCAGCGCAACGGCCAGGAGCGTTATAATTTCATGCTCGAGAAAGTCAATTAACAGATTTCGAATAACTTAAATACAACTAAAAGATATGTCACAGAAAAACGACGGCAAAATCTCTATTGCCAACATCATCGCCATGATAGGCCTTGCTGGCCTCGGCGTAATCTCCTTCTTCGGTGCCCTCCTGAAGTCTGCCGATGGTACTCCGGGCGGAGCTATCATCACCGCTATTGCCATTGTGGTAGGCCTGACGTTCCTACTCTTCTTGAGCATCAAGGCCAAGGGTGCAGAAGACAACCCCGACAAATGGCGCTACGTGGAATACGCAGCCCTCATCGCTTACATCGTTGCTGCCATCTTCGTGGCCAAGCCCTTCCTGCGTTTCTTCTATGTAGTCTCTGAGAAAACCGCTATGCAGGCTCAGGCACAGTCCGAGGTGGATGCCATAAAGAGCCTCTATGCCAGCTACGACCAGCAGTCCAGCCAGGCATTAGGCATCGCTTTAGAGCAGTTCCGCAACTACGCCAGTTCCCAGCAGGGACGCGATGCTTCAGACAATGGTCTTGCCGAGTACGTGGAAAAAGTCATGCCGCTGGACAGCGGATGGATCAGCAAGGCCGTCACCATCACCAGCGTTTCTAATGATCCTCAGCTGTTGGAGATTGAAGAGAAAATAGAGACGTGGAATTATATGCAGCTGGCTTCTCTGGCTGCAGAACTCGAGGAAAAAGACGGTTCCACCTGGACCCGCCTCAACGACAAGATCAACGAGAATCGTGAGAAGTTCAACCTCATCCCCATCGTGAGCGGTGGCGGCAGCACGCCCTATCGTCTCGACGGTTATGTCGAATATGAGCTTGGCGAAGCACCACAGCCCCTGTTTGCCCAGATGCTGCGTGGAGCCGACGGTAGTACTCCTCTCGGATGGATTCTGTATGTGGTGCTCCACCTGCTGGTACTCCTCAACTATTTCGTGGCTTCCCGCTCCAGCTTTGTGGGTCCCCGCCAGAATACCAAACAGCCCACAGGCGGTCTGGACCTGTAAAAATGAAGAGTGAAAAATGAAAAATGAGAATTATCAAATCGTAATTTGTAAATCATTAAATTGTAAATAGATATGGCTATCATAGGTGCTAACAAACCCACCCTATTGAATCAGATAAAGCGGCAGCCGACCGTAGACCTGCAGACACTGGTCAAGTTGGTAAACCAATACGAAGACCTGGATATTGAGGACTTCAGAGGATATGTCAGCGATGTACTCCTCGAACAGCTGAAGGAAGCCGGGCGCGACCCCAAGGAAGTGGAACTCTGGAACCAGATCGTGAGCGCTCCCCGCGAGACCCCTGAAGACATCCAGAGTGTGCAACGACTGGTGGTGACCTACATCAACCAGTACCCCAAAGGTCCAAAACTCGCAGAGGCCAACGACCGTCTGCGTTCCTTGCAGAACGAGATGGCAGAAGCCGCTGAACGCCAGCGCAGGAAAGCGGACGAAGACCGTGAAAAGCGCGATTGGGAGGCATTGGAACGCGGCAACTACAGCGCCTTGGCGAACTACAAGAATCGCTACCCCAACAGCGTACACATGGATGAACTCGATGACCTGATGTGGACCAACACCCGCAACGTCATGAATCAGCACAGCCTCAACCGCTATCTCAATGACTGGCCGTTGGGACGCCATGCCGAAGAGGCCACCCGCGCCCTCAACAGTTTTGCAGAATGGGACGAAGTGAAGCGCTCCGGCGACCTCTTCCTCGTAGATGACTACCGCGACAATCACCCCGACAGCCCCTTCATCACGGAGGTCAACAGCACCTATTATAAATTACGCGATGAGAAGCTAGCCGAGATGAAGAAGAACCCCTCGGAATTCAGCAAGGATGACGTCGAGCGACTGATAGCCGCAGATATCTTCACACAATGGCAGTTGATAGACGAGGGACTGGTGACCGACGAGAGCTGGGAGACCCTGCAACTGGACCGCGACCTCTTCCCGAACATTCAGGACTACCAGCGCGAAGACCCGAATATCCAGGCACCGGCCGACTGCACGGACATCTACCTCTTCGGTACTCCAGGTACCGGCAAGACCTGTCTGCTGATGGGTCTGACAGGTGCCAACGGTCAGGGCTACACCCTGAATATGCGTGTTCAGGGCGGCCCGTATGCGTCCGCTCTGCAGCAGTACGTGAATGCCGGCATCACTCCGGGTCGTACCTTCGGCCGCTTTGTGACCACCATCAACGGTCAGGTTAACGAGACCACACGCCGCGGTAACATCGTCAGCCACCGTATCAACCTTGTGGAGATGTCGGGTGAGGAGTTTGCACTGCGCATTGCCGGAAACCAGGATGTTGCCTTTACCAATATGGGTGTGGGTGCTACCAACCTGCTCGCCAACGCCAACCGCAAGGTCTTCTTCATCATCGTAGACTCCACTAAAGATATGGTCAAGGTGGAGTATGTCGAAGAAGTCAAGGACGCCGAAGGTAATGTCATCGACGAGCGTATCCGCAAGAAATACATCTCGCAGCTCGACATTCTTAACAAGTTCGTCAGCCTCTTTGAACTGCCCGAGAACCAGGAAATCATGAAGCGCGTGGATGCCATCCATTTCGTGGTGACCAAGGCAGATATGCTGGGCGACCGCACCGTCCGCCTCGACCGCGCCCGCGACCTGCTGAAGACCAAGTATGCCGGTCCGGTGGAACAGTTGAAGAACTATTGCCGTCAGACCAAGCGCATCAACTATTCCACGGGTTACAAGCCGCAGGTCTTCACGTTCTCCCTAGGTCAGTTCTTCCTCGGCGACGTCTTCAAGTTCGACACGTCCGAGACCATCAAGATTGTGGACACCATCCGCACCGTCACCGGCGGCGTCACGGAAAGAACCTTCTGGGACCGCGTGAAGGACATGCTCAACTAAGTGGTAACTAACAGATTCATCCAATAGACAAGAAATAAATCATGGCAGTAACATCACAAATAGCCCTGCGCATTGCGGGCACCAAACAGCGTCAAGCCGGTTTTGCCCCTCTGGTCACTGTAGGTGTACTGGCTGGAGGTGAGGGCAACAATATGGACCAGGTGCCTTTGGTGAATGACAAGCCCGGTTATATCATCAAGCACGCTGAGGAATATATCCTTTACCTACTCATCGACCGGCGCGTGAAGTCCTTCGATGCCGATGCTCCCGGGGTGCTCAGTATTGCATTGTCCCTGGCACGAGACGTGCAACTGGCAGGAGGCCGCAGTCCCTATACCTTATTAAAAGAGGTATATGAGACTTTCCGCTCCACCTATATGACTCCCGTCGGTGACGACCGCGACAGTTTCGTCAACACAGACATCGATAATGAAATCTTCCGCGAGATAATCCAGCGTTATCCTGTGGAAAAACGGGTGGGGGCATTCATCCCCATGAATGCGTCAGGACTTTCAGGCACCCTCTGCGTTCCAGAGGACAAAATGGAAGCCTTCTTCCGCGACACGCAGTACCCTGAGTTCGCGGCCTTCAAGGACATCCATGTCAGCAACTCCTGTCAGAACTATCCGGGATTGGAAGGACTGGAGATTCCACGACCCGTCAGCTACGAGATTTATGTCAACGGAGCACCGACAGGCAATAAGTTGGTACATGCAGATGATATGTATCGTTCTGGTTTGCAAAACACCAAGTACGTGGAATATGACGTAATCTCTTTCACCCTTCATGAAGTACTTTCGGCACCAGGCAACCAGCTGAAGATTGGATCAGCAATCGTACAGCTCGATGCTGCATCCGGGCACATCCATTGCACGATTCCCAAACGAGAAATCATGTACAAGGTGGCCATCGACCTCGTGGGAGGCAATGATAATGATCAGGCCGCCATCCGCAATGGGTTCAAGAGCGGTAAGATTCGGATATTACTCGGCTCTGAAGATATCACGGATTTAAAGGAAATAAAGTATGCCGATATGTCGGGAAAGGAATTCACGCTCTACCCGAATGCTACAGAAAAGCACCTTCTCAGCGTGAAGCCATCGTTAGAACCGAACAAGCGCGAATTGAAACTGAAGATTTCTATTGTCCGCAAGACGATCACACCCGCCGCCCAGCCGAAGACTTCCCATCAGCCTCAACAACCAAAGCAGAACATTACTCCCGAACCGCCTCAGTCTTATGACCCAGAACCTCCCAAATCCTTCATGGGCAGATTAGGTATGGACTGGAAGTCCTTGATTCTCGGCCTGATTCTTGGTCTGCTGCTCGGAATCGCAGGTGGATGGTACATCGGAAGTCCCAAGGAACAAAAAGGGCAGACGCCCACGCCTACACCAACTGAAGACCCTGCTCTGAAAGGTCATGAAGGGGAAGTGGAATCGTTAGTTGTTGATACTCCACAAGAAGAAAGTAGCGTTGAGGAAACGATTACAAATGCAGACAATGCCAGCGCTGCTGCTGATCATGCTATTGGACAAGCTTCCAGGAGCAAAACTCAGCCCACAACTTCACCAGATCCTGCTACATCAGGAAGGGGCAGAAGTAGCACGCCAGCAGGGGTTTCTGCAACTACTGGTTCAACGACAACAGTTGGACAAACAGCTCCGACACCAGCTCCTCAAGAGAAAACAAGAGAAGAGTTGAGAAGCGAGTTATTTACTTGTTTCAAAGACATGAGTGGTCCGCTATCTCAAGAAGACGGCTGGACAAAAGCATTGAATCAAAGTGAAAGAGATGCATTAACAAAGGCTGCTGAAGTGTTTGGCAAATCAACTAAAAGGAATAAAGTAAAACAAACATTAGGCATAGACTTTAATGAAGCTACTGACTTAGACCAAGTAATAGCAGCTGGACAAAAAATTATAGAAGCTATTAACAATGGAACTTTAAAGTTATGAAGATACTAAAACTTGCAGCCATCTTCCTGATATTGGCTGGTGGCATATTCCTGGCACTTAACTGGAATTCCATCTTCAAGTCCTCCAAGAAGGATGAGTTTGCACAAAGAGACCTGATAGATATCACCGCCAAATGTGAAGAGATTCGTGGTGCTTGGGCACAGAAAGATGGTTGGGACGAAGGACTCTACACCGCCCAGCGTCGTGACATCGACCAGAGTAAGAACATGGGCATGTTCACCCTTCAAGGCTTTGAGACAGTGAATAATGCCCTGCGCGAGACCGTGGCCAACAAGACCTGCGACGGGTATAAAAGCAGCTTGCACAAGAATCCTTTCAGCGATGCATTCTTGCAGAAGCAGTATAAAGGTGTACAGACACTGATGTCTGCAGAAAACATGAAGGAGGATAACCGAATCAAGGAAATCATCAGCCTGCATAGCCTCTACACCAATATCAGTAAGTTTGCCAAGAGCAGTCATGCCATCACCCCGCATTTTGATAGGAACACGACCTCATGGACATCGTTTTCATCCAAGCAGAATGATATCTTGTATCAAGCTAAAAAGTACCGCGAGAATCCTCTTTTTAGAGAAATGTCTAACGTGCCTGGCTTCCAAGATGCTCTGAATGAGTCCAGGCTGAAAAGTACTACCGAGCGCTATAAGAACTCTTTCTATATTGAGTTAAGTAACCAAATAATTGCTCACTTTAACAGCGTGGAGCATAACCAAGAGACATTAAATCTGTTCAATCAGATTTATGAAAACTTCAAGTATCAGATAGCTGACGAGGGCATCAGAAGACCGATGGCCAGATTCCTTCTAGATCTTAGGAGTGAAGTTAATATGAACTGATTTGTTAATCAAAGACGTGAATCGTATGAAAAAATGGATATTTGTGTTTTTTATCCTTTTCTCTGCCTCCTTAAGTGCACAGGAAACAGTGGATTCCATAAGTATCTTGAAGGAGCAACTGAACAAGGATAAAAACGTTCAAAAGATTAAAGAGAAGGATAAAGAGATTGCCAACTTGAAGAAACAGATTACCGCCCTCACCGCTCGCATCGAACAGATGAAAAAAGATTCCACACAAGCCGTGGAGGATCGACAGGTAGCCATTGAGCAAGTGCGTAATCAATTTCGTCAGGATTCTTTGGAGATGGCCCAGAAGATTTCAGCGGCAGAAGCGCTGGAAGCTTTCAAGGGTCCTTGGCTGGCGCAACTGGCAAAGTCTGTGGATACCGATTGGTTGAACAAGACGTTCCAAGAAATAGACCCATCTCAAATGGAATATGTCTATAGCCAATATGAGGCTTACTCATCAGCTGACCCCAAGGTGGCCGAGGCACGAGACAAGATGAAACCGCTCATGGAAGCTTTCACCGTCTATAAGCAAGGTAAGCAAGCTGTGGAATCTCCCTTTGACGCCTCGGTTGTGAATCCGCTGATAAAACAAGTCAGTGATCTTCGCGATACAACAACTCACCTTGGGCGCAAAGCAGAACTGGACACGCTGTTTGAACAATTGAACTATTACAGCGTAGCTGTAGAACAATTCCAGAATGTCATTAAAGCGGTAGATGCAATCGTTTCTAAGCAAAAGCCAGAAGACACAGACGCCACCATGGTAGAGCTTATGAAAGAGGATATCCAAAAAGCTATTGATACTTTGGAGTCTTCTGAAGAAAGCATAACGACCATTAACTCGATTCCTTGGTTAAAACTTCAGTATGCTGAATACCATAAGACTCTTATGGCGAATATCTTTGCCAAGAATCCCATTCGCGATATGATAATGGATTTGAAATACTAAACAACAGCTTATGCAAACAGTTGAAACATTAGCATTGCGTATCTATGGCGGTCCGTTAGGAACGGGACTGAATCCCCAGGCCCTCGTCGCCGTAGGCAGCATCCCCGATAACTTCCGCCCCATGCCTCCCACGATAGTGGATGAGTCGCAGTCGTGGATGATTACCCACGCTCAGGGCTACACCTCCTACGCCATGTACTCCAAGGACGGAATCTTTGCTGCTGACGGTCTGCCCGGACAGTTGATGATTTACCTTTTCCTGCCGATGATGAAGCGGTTAGCAGATGGGAAAACGGCTCTCGGACTATTCGATTCCATCTACGATAACTTCTGTATCCAGAATATGACCGGAGGCCGTCTGCCCGTCACTGAGGTAGACAGTTCACCTTATGCCATGTTGCTGAAACGTTACCGTCTGGAAGACCGGCCAATGCAATTACCTGTTATGTCCGGCCATGAGCCCGCTGCTTATTGTGTAGAGAATCGCGCCCAACTCGATGCATTGATGCGCCATAGCCGCTATAATGAACTGCAAGGCGTGGGACGCTTGGAACTTGGACTGCATTGCCGGTCTACCATTACTTTGAATGTGAAGGGAGCTGCACCCAAGCGCACAAATCCGACACCCCCTAAGAGTCCCATTACCACGTCAGCCTTTTCACCCTCTAAGCCAGCATCAACAACAACACCCACCACCCCAAAGCCCACGACTCCAGTTTCCCAGAAGAACCGTTCTTCCATCGGAAAGAACATTCTAAAAGGACTCGGGATATTCTGCGGTGGCCTCCTTCTGCTATTCGTAATCATCTTCCTCATAGGATTCTTTACAGGAGTCAAAGAGGAGTTATCAAATAATGACGAAGAACTTGTAGCAGAAGAATTAGCTGATACCATAGAGGAAGAATACATAGCAGAGGCGCCTGCTGTTCGACCCTCAAGTGTTACTGATGCCAGTTTCCACAATTCCGTTCTCTCTGACTACACCTATACCGGTCCTGTTGATTCAGAGGGTCTGCCTCATGGCACAGGTAAGGCACGGTTCAAAAATGGGGATATCTACGACGGATGCTTCACACACGGTGTATTTTCCGGAAAGGCCACTTATACTTACAAGGATGGGACCAAGTTTGAAGGCACCTTCCATCAGAATAAGTTCGACCAAGGTAAACTCATATTCACCGATGGATCCTACTTCCAAGGCCATTTCAAGGACTTCCAGCCCGATGAATCCCGAGGGCAGTGGCACTAATGTTCCTAGTTGAATAAACCATAACAAAATCCCGCACTTACTTCATCCGAGGTAGTGCGGGATTTCTCTGTCATATGTACGATCTTAGAATGTATGTTCGTCAATAAACTTCTTGGCATTGTCATAACCTTGGTCTGCCGAGAGTTTCATCAGCCGATGGGCTTCTGCCTTATCTATCGCAACGCCTTGACCAAAATAATAGCACCATCCCAGATTATATTGAGCGGCCCTATTTCCTTGTGCTGCAGCCTTCCGATACCATTTCACGGCCTCCTCATAGTCTTTGATGACCCCGTCACCATTATAGTAACGGTCGCCCAGATTGTTCTGACCTGTTGAGCTTCCTGCTTCTGCCGCTTTTCGGTACCATTTCACGGCCTCCTCCCAGTTTTGAGCAACACCAAGCCCACGAGCATAACACACACCCAAATTATTCATTGCAGCAGAATTTCCTTTATCAGCAGCTTTTTGATACCAATATACAGCCTGGTCATAATCCTTATCAACTCCGAGGCCGTTAAAGTAACAATATCCGAGGTGCATCTGTCCTGACGAGATATCATTATCAGCAGCTTTTTGGTACCAATATACTGCCTGTTCATAATCCTTGGCAACTCCAGTACCATTTTCATAGCAAAGTCCTAAGTTGTCTTGTGCCCTACCACAATCATCTTCTGCAGACTTGCGATACCAGTAAACAGCATCTGTCCAACTTTGTTTCACGCCTCGCCCATATTCATAGCAGACGCCCAACATGTTCATGGAATAGATACCTCCACTATCAGCAGCTTTGCGGAACCAATAAGCAGCTTGCTCATAGTCTTTGACAACGCCATCACCATAATAGCTCATCAGACCCATAAGATATTCTGAATCGAGATAGCCTTGTTTCGCAGCTTCATAAACATAAGGCAATGCTTCGGAATAATTGTCATTATCATAAAGTTCGCGCCCCTTCTTTCCTATTTCCTCTTTGGTCATACCTGCGAAGGAGGGGGAAGACAAGGACGAGGAAGATGCCGGTTGAGAAGAGGACGTTGCCGTTGTTGACGCCGACATCACCAATCGCAGGCCTGTGTTCCACCCTGTATGAGAACTATTAACTTGCTTTCTTGATTTTATGGAACATTCATCAGGATCGTTACTCCAACCGCCTCCACGCTCTACATGCTCACCCTCGAAGGTATCACCTGCATTTTGACACCATTCCCATACATTCCCTGCCATATCGTAAAGTCCTAATTCATTAGGTTTCTTACCTTTTGGTGCGTGAGGTGTACAATTATTCTCGTGAGCAACTGTAGCATCCCATTCGCCTTTTAAACGTTTGTCTCCAGAATTATAGTAGTACCAACCTACTTCATCCAAAATATTGCTCCCAGGATAAGTATATCCATGCCCTTTAGTTCCTCCTTTAGCAGCAAATTCCCATTCAGCCTCAGAGGGAAGTCGGAACTGCTCACCCAGAAGATTCCTGAGTTTCTCAGTAAATTCTACGCTTTGCCTCCAAGAAACATTGGCCACAGGGAGTTCTTCACCTTTATAATATGAAGGATTTTCATGCATGACGGACTCCCATAGAGCTTGAGAGACTTCCGTTTCACCAATATAGAAGGGTGGAAAAGACCCACCATCTACAAGCATCATTTTGAATGATACAGTATTAACCGTAAAATACCTCACAGTAGGTAACGTTGATGATGTCGGTGCTATTGTCGTTGATGGTGTAGTCGTAGTTGGGGCTGTCGTCACACTTGCACCCTTCTTCTTCAATGTGGCAGAGCAAGTCGTTGTCTGCCCGGCTGTAACGACCACCTCCTTGGTACGGGTCTCATAGCCTTCGGCACTGAAGGTGATGGTATAGGTGCCAGGGCGCTGTTGACGGATGGTGATGGGGGTGGTGCCCAGATAATCATTGTCCAGTTTCACGGATGCATCTGACGGGGTACTGGTGATGGTGAGCACACCGGTGGTAGGACGTCTGGGAGTGGTCGGTTGTGTTGCCGGCTTTTGTTGAGCAGGCTTGCTGGGAGTAGTCGTGGGCTGATCCTGTGACTTCTTTCGACTAATAACAGGGGCTTGTGCCATTACAAACGAGGCCAACATGACGAGGATGACTGTGGAGAAAAAACGTCTCATATTCGTAAAATATAAAAAAGGTGTTAGCAAATATTATTTTTAACGCTGTTTGGATACAAAAAAACCGTTTTCTTGCTGCAAAGATAGCAAGAATTCACCACATAACCAAAAAGTTCGTCCTTTTTTGCAAAAAATCTTTGTAAAGACGGAAGAAAGTCGTATCTTTGCACCAAAATCATAAGAAAATAAACCTTATTAGCTACAATACATGAACATAAAGATCAAGGCCTCCGGAGTGTCGTGTCTTATCGGTGATGACTACGACCGCGTCTATGCCACATTAAAGAAACAATTAGGCGAGGGGGATGAGCAATTGTTCACCGAACGCATCCCCGGGCACGAGTACCTCCAATGGGAACTTCCTGGAGAGGGATGGAACTCACTTTCCGAAGGCGATCCTCTGATGGCTCAGGAAGTGAGGCAAGAACTCCTTCGGCGCCAGCAATCGGTCAGCAGCCGCTTTGGTGCCAATCAGGAAATGGCACAACGTATCCTGACAGTTCCCGATGACAGCTACGTCTACTACAAAGCTGATGACACAGGTCATCTGATTATTCGCCTTACGGCTTGGGGGTATCGATATCCCGAACGCATCATCGGCGTAGATATCTCTGGCCATCAGAAGCCGAAAGACCAAGTTGAGTTTGTGCGCATACATCTTTTGTACGATGGCAAGCCGATGCCCTGCAAGGATTTCCGCCTCAACGGCTTCACACGACTGACTGGTGAGGATGGCTGTATGGAGGTCGGAGAATTGCCCGTAGGTTATCAGATGGATATCGATGTGGACGAGCAGCACCATCATGTCACCGTGCTGCCTGGACAGGGCGACATCCGAATAGACCTGACTCAGTTTACGTCTGTGGAGGTGAAAGCAACGATGGACGGACAGCCGTATGCGGCCGCCACGGTGTCGCTGTCCTATTACGGACATGAGATGACCCTGACGACAGATGCCACAGGCCGCGCCACAGCCAAACTGCCGCGCGACCCGCAGGGCAGCATTTGCACCGTGGTACTGGATAACGAGACACAACAGCTGCCTTTGGCTGGTGAGATGACGACGTTCCTCTTCACTCTGGTATCGCCCAAGCCGGAACCTGCGCCCGAACCCACACCCGAACCGGAGCCGGAACCTCAACCCCAACCCGAGCCCACACCTGAGCCAGTTCCGGAACCAGCACCGATTCCTGAACCGGAACCAGAGCCGGAGCCCACACCAGATCCCACACCAGAACCAGAGCCTCCCGCCCCCACCCCACGATCTTCAAAATGGCTGTGGCTCATCGAGTTGCTGGCTGGCATCGGAGTGATCGCGCTCACGGTAGCCACCTATCTGTTGGGAGGCGGAATGCTGTTTGGCTGATAGACAATTCCTTGAATTACCACAATTTGTAAAGTGAACCCTAACAATATGATACAGATCTATTTCTACACTTATCTGTTCTTTATCAACGTACTTGCCTTCTGGCTCTATGCTTTCGATAAACAACGTGCCCACTACGGTCTATGGCGCGTACCCGAAGCGGTGTTATTGGGCGTGGCGGTTATTGGTGGCGCTTATGGCGCCGGTGCTGGGATGTGGCTCTTCCGCCACAAGACGCAGCACACCTCTTTCCTCATTACCGTACCTCTGTTTTTCGTGCTGTGGATGACACTTCTTATCATTCTCTGCATCTAACCTACTCGCCACATGAACGTTAAGCTCCTTATTAACCAAGTACTTCCGCTCATAGACCGACGTATCTCTATTGCTCAGGTTTATAAGCAGTTATTACCGTTGGCCGAGCAGGCACGCCTTTTCTTTGCCGAGCCGCAAACTGGCGTTGACTATCTGCAGTGGTCATTGCCAGGTACCGACTGGACATCGTTTCCCGAGGGCGACGAGAGCCAGAAATCCATCGTTGCACAAGTCTATAAAGACCGGCGTGCAACGATGACGGCCGCACTTGAAGGTTCACCGCTGAAAGACATCGTGCTCACGGTGCCTTCTGAGGAATTTATCTATTTCCGGCCCGCTGGCACGGATTGGGAGATCGCCCTCACAGCATGGGCCTTCCGTTATCCCGACCGCCCCGCTACCGGTGAATTGGACACCCATATCCACAGGTCGGCAATGCAACTGGTGGATATCGGCTTTGAATGGGACCGCCAGCGCCTGCCTGACTACCATTTCCTGTTACAAGGTCAGCCCCGACTCACCTCCACAGATGGCCTCTTCCATGTCGACGGCCCTTTACCTGTGGGCAAAAGTTATAAAATTGAGCTACTTGACGGCAGGACGTTTACGCTGACCGTGGAGCAGGGACGGCAAGAGTATATCTTCAACCTTGGTGCACCCGAGCCGGAACCAGTTCCAGAACCAGAGCCGCAGCCCGAACCCGTCCCAGAACCGGAGCCTACACCGGAACCAGAACCCGAACCCACACCAGAACCGGAGCCTCAGCCCGAACCACAGCCCGAGTATGTCCGTATTCGTCTGCTGGATTACGGAGGAGAACCGATGCCCAACCTATCGTTCACGTTGAAACTCAAGAAGAAGGGGAAGGTCTCCTTCACCACTGACGAAGATGGTTGTTGCCTTATACCGAAGGAATGGTTCACGGACAAAGAGAAGGTGCGCTATGACATCAATATATCTTCAGAATACCAGAATTCTCATAATCTCCACGATCCCAAGAAAAAATAGTCGCTATGGCCAAAGATAATCAACCCCGCCCAATTCATGTAGGCGATAAGATGAAATACAAGGAAGAATACGACCAGTATGACATCCAATTGTATCACCGACGCAACTACTGGTGGTTGTTGCTGTTGTTGCTCCCCCTTTTGCTGCTTATTCAGTGTAAGAAGGATATCTCGGTCACTTGTCTGGAACCCGACAGCGGAGCCCCTATCGTCGATCAACCCGTCTCAATGTCCTATCAGGCTCATTTCCTTTTCAAAGATGGGCGCTTCCTGGCCACAGACAGCATCAACATGACACAGACGACGGACTCCACCGGACAGACCGTTTTCCGCGACCTGCCGTGCAGTGTCTTCAGCTACATCTTTTATTGCCGCAGCCAAGTGTCATTCACCGCACAGAGCGAGTGCCATGCTGCTGTCGATGAGCGTCATAACTTCCATTTCACCCGACATGTAGACCTGACGATGGAACCGCGGCGCGAGGACTTGTACGTGAAGCTACTCGACTTGGAGACGGGGGACCCGCTACCCGATGGCACCCTATACTACCGCTATGTGGAACTGGGTGAGGAACATACAGACTCCGCACACGCTGATGCTGCGGGCGTCGCCATGATGCCGCAGATGCGCTATTGCTCCGTCATAGACCTCCTCGGGCGATGCCACGGCTATGCAGATACCACTCGCACCAAGGTCCCCTGTCAGATTCTTATGGACCCCAACGACAGCACCGCCCTTCGCCTGCGTCCCATCAAGGAACGTTTCACCTTCTTCGTCAAGAACAAAGTGACGCGGCAGCCTATTCCAGATGCAAAGTGTATCGTGACACTAACCCACCCACAAGGCTCCACACAGAGTCGTGAGGTGCACACCAGCATCGACGGAAAGGGTATTGCAGCGTATGACAATGCCTTCGTCCTCGCCTCCATCACTATTCATGCCAGCAAGATTCACTACAAGGACGGCGACCTCGAGCCCAATCCCGAGAATGGAAATCCCTGGATTGTCGAAGAGTTCATCCCTCAGCCCGACAGCATCCGCACCGTGTGGCTGGAACCAGATCCCTATCAGCAGGAATTCATCAATGTCGACAGCATCACCGGCCAGCCGATTCCCGGAGTGCACAATGAGATTCGTATCACGAACCCCGATGGCAGTGTGGAAACCCTCGTGGAAATCTCCAACCGCAATGGCGTCTTCCCCGTGACAGCCATAGAGGATGCCAAGGTCGAGATCATCTCCACCCTCTCGCCCGGCTACAAGCCTAAGCGCACCCTCATCAGACGCTTTGGCGACCTCAAAGACCCGAATCGCAAGATTCCCATGCAACCCGAAATGGTCACCCTGAAGTTCCGCACCATTGATGCTGATGCCCCCAACGTACTGATTCCCAACTGCTCCCTGCGGTGCACAGGTTCCATCAGCGGCAACCTCCCGCCCTCGGACAACGGCAGCGGAGAGTTCAATGTCACATTCCGAAGGGTGGAAAAACTGTCCATCCTGGCCAGCAAGACAGACGCAGCAAGCGGCATCGCCTACGTCCGTACGACCGACAAGGTGACACAGAAGGACTACGATTACCTGAAGGTTGATCAGGAGCGACGGGATATCCCCTTGCAGCTGCCGCTCGTTATAGAATATAGTCAGAGCCCAACGGGAGTGGTGACGGAATGCTACGACCTGAAACGTCCCTGCGACTTCGACTTCAGTTGGAACATCTGCCCGAACTGCACCATGATTATTGTCACAGAAAGCAATGGTACAGAAATCCGTCGTTTCGGCATCGACTCACCCGATGGCAACGGCCAAGGCACCCACTATACTCCCAGCAGCGGACAGGTACGACTTCACACCAACACCGGCAGTGTCTGCGTCACCTGCAAAGATGTCAATGGCCATCAGTGTACTTATCGAATCAGAAGATTATAAGCAACAGACAGGGGAAACAGATTCATCTAAACGGAACAATAAATAACATACAAACATATCAGACATGAAAAAACTCTCTTGCTTCAAAAGCATCCTGTTATTGTTTGCAGGATTTATATCGTGGATGAGTTCCACCGCTCAAACTTACACTGTTTCTCCTTCAGGGTACACCAATGTGCCGACATCCAATGTCACTCACGGAAGTAAGACCCTGCATGGAAACTTGCTTCAAGCTAAAGCGACAGTCTCTGGCACCACCGCCACTTTCACGCTGAAAAAAAGCGATGGGAGCAAATTCAAAAACAGAGGTTCTATTTTTGTCCGTTTGGATTCATATTCGAATAATAACGTACAACCATCTGTACAATATGAAGCGGGTATTTACAACCCTACCGTTGATGTGGAACTGGACTTCTCCAGTGGAAGCAAAACGTATGTGATTGTATTGTCATCTAAAGGTGATGAAACAATCTATTATTACACCAATCCTATCACTATCACGGCTGAGTCCTCGCCGTCACCGACAAAACCGGCTTACCCCTCTCCCGAGGACGGAGCAACAAATGTTCCGACCGAAGGCACTTTCAGTTGGAAGACATCGGCCCGCGACGGTGGAGATGTGCTGAATTATGATTTGTACCTCGACACAAATCCTGAATTCACCAGTGCAAACAAGCTCTACGGCCAAGGCAGCGGAAAGTCCTGTGGCTATAAAGACCTGAAAGAAGGTACCAAATACTATTGGAAAGTCGTGGTGTACAATGGAAGCGGAAAGTCCACACATAGCGACAAGTGGTCATTTACAACGGTCGAATCCACGCCATCACCGACTAAACCGGCTTATCCCTCTCCCGAGGACGGAGCGACAAATGTTCCGACCGAAGGCACTTTCAGTTGGAAGACATCGGCCCGCGACGGTGGAGATGTACTGAATTATGATTTGTACCTCGACACAAATCCTGAATTCACCAGTGCAAACAAGCTCTACGGCCAAGGCAGCGGAAAGTCCTGTGGCTATAAAGATCTGGAAGAAGGTACCAAATACTATTGGAAAGTTGTGGTGTACAATGGAAGCGGAAAGTCCACACATAGTGACAAGTGGTCGTTTACAACTTCTTCACGTTATAAATTGTCAACTCCTAATAAGAACACCTTCAAAGCGAGCCAACTTACAGAGACAAGTTTCATTGCCAGTTGGGATGCAGTGCCCGGTGCACTCTATTATGACATCAACGTAAAAAAGGAAAGTGGAGGTGATTATTCTAATCCCGACTTTAATGGCGGAACATCCAATACCTCCATAAAGGTGACCGGGCTAAATCCAAACACCTCCTATCTGTTCCAAGTACGTGCCCGCAACGACAAATGGGAAGAGCGAAGCGACTGGAGTGCCAGCATCCCTACTGCCGTTACGACAAAACGTGCAGGAACGGAACCAGCAAACCTGTCCATCTATTCCGTCAGAGGTTTTGATGGAACAAAATCCATGACTGTCGGATTATCTTATTCATATAAGGTATATGTTATTAATAATGGCACTTCCGATTGGAAGGGGGCGTTTTATTTAAAAGAAGGAAACGAGAATGTATATGTATGGGAAAAAATATCGCTTCCTGGCAATAATAAGATGGTTCAACCATTAGAATTTGAGTACACACCGGAAAAGGCAGGCTCCCATACATTAACGCTCTATTACCAAACGAACACCACTGGAGGCGGCTTGCCCGTCAATGCCGGAAATGGCAAAAACCCCATGACCATTCAGGTGAATGCAGATCCATCTGTTTATGATGGGTTGAAGTTGAAATCGGCTATCGTTTATCCACAAACGATTGCCCTGGGCCAAAAAGCAAAAATATCCGCTCAGGTACAAAACACCGGAAGCAAAAACTGGAAAGGAACCATATACTTGGTAGATAACGGAGTCATTATTGGTTATACCCAAGATCTTTCGTCAGGGAAGGATAAAACAATCTATGCCACCAACTGGGAGCCTCAGACTGCTGGTAATCATACAATCTCCGTTGAATATAAGTCTGAGAACTCCACGGGGCAATATCTCGTTGATGCAAATGGACAAACCAATCCTGTATCCATATTAGTATCTAATACGGATGCCTTAAGTGATGCATCCGAGATTATTCTAACGCATCTGACAAAGGATGTCATGCCAACAGAGGTTACACCTGGTTCCAACGTCTATTATTACTACCGCCTTTTGGACAGTAATGGCAGACCGTTGCGTGGTATGAAACTTCGCTTCAAACGAACGAATACAACCATGGAACGTATTGAGGAGTCTCAACCCTCAGACGATGAGGGCTATGCCATATTGTGTTTGCAAACTGACGGAGGGGCATCCATTGGCCGTCGTGGCGAAACCATTACCCATATATGTACCACTGCTATCAATGAGGCTGGAAAGTCAATCCCCGTCAGAGGGAAATCGTCTGACGATACAAAGATAAAAATAACCATCCATCAAGGCAATACCTTCAGTGAAGGCAGCGGAACAGAGAATGTAGGGAAGGCCTCCTTGACCATGGCTTTGGGCGTCTCAGAAAAGAGCGATTGGAAGTTCGAGAAAAACAAGCTAGGTAGCAATGGTAATTTAGGAGGAAAGACAACACTTGGATTTACATTCGACGAAGAAGGCTCCATTGACATGTATTCTATTGATGGTGAATTTTATGGTGCCTTCTCCGTAGGACTTGAGAGGAGAAATCTCTTGAAAGAATTCAGTATAGACGACGCCTCGGCCACATATTGGTCGAGCCTGCTCACACCCAGTGCCGTGCAACTTGGTGCTAAGGGCAATTTACGCTGGGGCTCATCAACAAGTAATTTAAAGGATTTGTTAGTCCGTTATGTCATGAGCTATGTCGACAACTATACCGAAGGTACCAGCGCGAGCCAAGATTTTATGGTGAAAGCCTTGCGCTATTGGTATTCGAATGAACGTAAAGACGAATATTTTTGGAACTGTTCATACGGAGGAAGTGCCAAAGTAAAAGGCGACCTGCTCAGCAAATGGCCCCGCAATAGCTGGGCTAGGCCCTTAATGATGCCGGTCATAAAATATGCGGATTTAAGCCTCACTGGAGAAGGCTCTTTCACCCTCGAGCCCGAGAAGGAAAAGCAGTCGTGGAACACCGTTTATGACGGCGATTATGTTTCTGATTACAGTAGTAATTATCTTAAGGGTTCCGGCAGTACTTTAAAATTGTCAGGAACGTTCGATGCAAAATTAAAACTTAAGGATCTTATTCAACGTGCAGAGTCATCATGGCTTGGTACAAAAGCTATGAAATCCTTCAATTTGAAGCAGCTGGATAAGACCAATCCCTCTGCCAGCTATAGTTATGATCGGACTTTCACATTGAAGCACGAAGAGATGTACAATGATAATGAACAGCTTCGCGAAGTGTCACAAAGTGTAGCGTTCTCAGCAGGAAGGGAGATAAGTGCAGATGGCGTGGAGTTGTTTGGATGGAAACCTGGCGAATATGCTTTCGGGATATCAAACAAGACGACCTCCAAAATAACAAGTAAGGGCGACTGGGCTTCATTTTTGAAGAGAGTAAGTCTTACTGATGGCTCGGAGTCCTATTTGAAACAGCTCCTACAAGGGGTGGGACTGGGAGGCAACGACCCAGACAACTATCGCCAGCAAGTGTTCAAGGTCTTCCCCAACCTCGCCCGCAACACAATCATCTGTTCACCCGCAGAGATTTACAATGCCTGGACAAATGAACTCGATGATTACGCCAAGCCTCTTGGCATTTTAGCCAGCATTACTCCCAATCCGCAGGACTATAAGTTGAAGGAAGCATTGAAGTTGGAGCAAACCGTGACATCAGAACTGGATATGAATGTCAAAATTCATGTTTTTGATTTCAAATCAGACGATGATGAAACAATAACGGCCAAGTTTAATTTCGATACGGGTTTAACTCTTGGAATAGATAACAAGCCATCCACCGTCAGCTATTTCAGTCTGCCCGACCGCCGGTTCTTCACTATTCTCCAGCGGCCTGTCACCACTATCGAACAGACCAAAGACTGGCTCTTGGACTTTATAACCCGGAAAATCGGCGAGGCATTCATGGAAAACGAAGATGGAATTCTGAATGCAGTGCAATGGCTCAAAGACTTATGGGACTTGACTGTTGACAAATCCTCTAAAATCTGGGACAATTCAGCCGGCGACTTTATTGAAGATTATATTATGTATCCCATAGCGGAGCGTTATTACATGAGTGACATGAACAATGCTATAGCCCGTCACGCCATACTCCGGCATCCCAAACTTGCAGAAAAAAGACAAGAGGATATTAGCCAATTCTGTATCGGAATAAACAAAGGCACACAGAACTTTAATCCTGGAGTGAATCTCAAACTCTCTCACCACTATCCCGCAGGGGACTTGTTAGGCATGACAGAGCAAGGGGACACGCTCTTCGTGGTTAGTGATGTCATTCACATCGCGGCTTACCAAGATGACAACATGTTGACACACACACAACAGGGTAACTTTAGCATAGAAGGCATCCCAGGTGCCGACGACCTCGTTCCCTTCGGATTCCGTGAAGATCAGCCTTTGGATGTTTATTATTCAGGAGAAGACAGTGACATCTGGCACTATCTTGGTCCTGCAGGAACTACCATCATGACTGATAAGCTGGGCGCTTATATGATGGGAACTTCAATTAAGAATGATGTTCTCAGTCCTGAAATTCTCGCAGACTACGATGAACAGACAGGAGTCCTGCATATTAAGGTGAACGAAAATATCGGTTTAAGGGTTAATACGCTTTCCGTAACCATAAACGGTGTCGCCAAGGACGTGACGGCTATCAACGAGTCGAACTTTGAAGTGTATCTGTCAGAGGAAGAGATGAAGTATATGCTGACACTCTATGTCACAGTCTATGACCTTGCTGGAAACCAAGGACATCTATTCCAGATATTCAACTTGGATAAGCCCGACAGCATTGAGGATATTAAGATGGAGCAAGGCAAAGAGAATGCCGAGATTTACCTTAGTCGGAACATGCTGAAAGTGACCGGTTCAGAAGCTGATGCCACCATTATGTTATTTTCTGTAAAGGGTGATGTTATTACGAAAGGCAGGACAGACGACTCAGGTCAAGCAGAGATTAGATTGTCCCACTTGCCTGCCGGCATTTATATCGTCACGTTATCTAATGGAATGGTCAAGAAGTTCATCATTCAATAAGTGCGAATCCTATAGAAAGAAGGGGAATATCATTATCCTGTAAGCGAGCAATTGATTGCAGTATGAACAAGGTATTTATGACCCGACTACACCTTATTTTCATTACGTGCGCGCTACTCTTGTCAACAGCCGCTAATGCTCAGGACCTTCCACAGATGGAGGCCCAAGCGGATGAGTGGGCACAGAAATCGGTCTTTCAGGGCAAGGCGCTGGGTGGGTATCTGGCCTGTATCCGACAGACTCGCGACAAAGCAACCATTCTGCGATTAGTGGATAAGAGTAAAGTGGTGGCGGAAAGTCGGGGGCGGTTGCTATCCCGCGATGCTCTGGTATTAGATTCCATCCTGGAAGAAGTAAGGCCTATCATCGGAGAGGATGTCCAGCACTATCTCCCACTGTTGGAAGGGCGCATCATCCATTCAGGAAATGCATCCGGGAAATATCAGCGCGAGTTTCAGCTGATGGAAGATGCCCTGGCGTTGCGAAAATCTAACAATTTGCTTCAAGGAGAAGCGTATGAACAGCTACTGCGCAAATATATCAGCATGTTGCTCTACAAGAAAGAAATGCCGAAAGAGCAGAGGTTGGCGATTTACGAGGAGTTGTGGCAGGTCTATCGCACGAATCACCCCGGGCTGGATTCTCTGGACATCAACTTATTGAATAATTATATTTCACAATGTGTGCTGGGGAGCGCTCCGCAGAAAGCAGTAGAACTCTATGAGTTGAAGAAACAATATATAGCGCTGAAACACGGTACAGAGAGTAAGGAGTATTTAGATGTGCTTCGTAATCTGGCCGTCTCCTATAGTTCTTTAAACTTAGCACTTCATCCAGACGGAAGCGCGTCACTGACACCTGAGGTGGAAAAAGAAATCACCTATCGCACTGAACTTCTGCAGCTTCAGCGACAGATGGGAGAAGAAATGCAATCCTCGGATGTCTCAATACTCACCAGTAAATTAGTTATAAACAAGCGCGACACACTTTCTGCCCGACAAATAACCCAGAGCTATGTCGAACAAATGGAGCAAATGCACGGCAAGGAAACGGAATCGTATTGCATGGCGCTGTATTCCCTTGTACAGACTTATCCCTATGGTGACGCAGAGACCATACCTCTTTTAGAAGAGCTATTGGCTTTGCTGGAGAAAGTGTTTGGTAAAGACAGCCCCTACTACAACGCGTCACAGGCCCTATTGACATTAGCCTATTCCCGTAACCACCGGATGCAGGCAGCTATCGACAGACAACAAGCAGCGACACGAGGGGATGATATTCAAAACCTGAGTCAACTGGCCATTCATCAAAGTCAGTACGCTCAGTATCGCGAAGCAATAGAAACCTACGAGAAGATGTTGGACTACTGTGCCATACATTCTGACACCCCTATCTACCTGTTTACTGCTGTTCTCGGAGCCATCAACTGTTACGGCAAACTAAAGGATACTGACGGACTACTTGCCTTCGGCCAGAAATGGTGCGATGACAACCGCTTGGATGCAAATTCCCGGTTTTTCATCTTGCAGATGGTGATCAGTACTGCGTCACAGCCTGACAAATGCAGTGAGGACGTGTTGCATTTTGTGGAAAACTACATCACGACACACCCCGAGGCCCTCACATCTATCGTCAGTCGCGCTGAGATTATGGAACAAAAGGCGACGGTGTTTGTAGGACTCTTGCGATACGAGGAGGCTGCCGAAGTGCTTCGCGAGAATATACATCAGTTGCAAACCGCAAATGCAGACAGCCGACAAATCCTTAAATATCAACTGGAATTAGAGGTCTGCCTGATAGCGTTGGAAAAGATCGATGAGGCTTTGGCCCTGAACCAAAGCAACCTACAACAAATGAAACGACTGACAGGCTTTGAGACCATGAGTGAATACCTGTCGCTTTGTTGTCGCGCTGCGATTCTTCAGGACCGGAAGAACAATTTTGACGAGGTACTGCGCCTGTGTTCTATTGTGGATCAGTTCAATAGTGCGAATGCCACTCAACTGGATTCTACTGCGACGTTCAATTTTAGCACTTTCGCCATGCTTACCAGACTGATGGATGCTTCCACAGTAGATAACGCCAGATACCGTGCTCTGTGCATGAAAGGCATGAAGACTGAGGCCGAAAGACGTATGATACAACAGGCCGCAAAGACTAAAGACTTGATTCGCTTCACCCTGTCCCGAATGGATGCCACTCCAGCGAATACAGCTATCTGGACACGACAGGCAAACGACAATCTAAGTAATGTAGCACTGCTTGTCGAAAGCGACAGCCTCGCCATGCTATCATTTGATTACGCCCTGCTCTACAAACAGGCATTCCTCGCCGCAAAGAACCTGATGCGAATGCAATTGCTGGAGTCTGGCAACGAAGAGTTTGTCGCGAAATACGAAGAGTTTCAGAATCTGCGTATGATAGTTCAGCAAGGTGAAACGGCGGGCTTAGATTTAGGAGATTACGCTGAACGCTGCCATCAAATGGAAGAACAATTGGTGGAGGACTCTAAGGTCTATGGCGACTTCACCCGACGGTTGAACCTCAACTGGACGGATGTTCAAGGGGCACTCGGCAATGAGGATCTGGCAGTAGAGTTCGTCGCATACACCTCTTTTGATGACCAGCAGGAACATCTGGCAGCACTTTTAATACGCAAGGGTTGGCCGGCACCAAAGTTGCTTCATCTATTTGCCAAATTCCAAATCCCGGAAAACATCTACACCTCCCCCACCCTTTCCAAGATGTGCTGGGAACCCATGATGCCGTATCTCAAAGACATTAAGAATATATACTTTGCCCCAGCAGGAGAACTGTACAATATAGGAATAGAGTCACTTCCATCTCCTGACAGCCAGGGACTTATAAGTGAAAAGTACAACCTCTATCGAATCTCTTCCACCCGAGAATTGGTTGGCCGTAATCACGAAACGTCAACCGCCACCCAAGATGCCGTTATCTACGGAGGTCTACTATACGATGCCTCAACCGAAGAACTCATTGCTGATGCCCGAAAATATACAGGTGCAACTGCTCAGACTCGCAGTTCCACAGATGTGCTCAGGAGCGTACGTGGACAAATAGGAGCCATAGAGTATCTGCCAGCTACCAAGGTCGAAGCAGAGAGCATCGCGCAAATGATAAATCAAAAAAGAGGCGATACTGCCACACATCTTTTTGAGGGTACTGCTGGCACGGAAGCCTCATTTAAAGCATTGAGTGGCAAGGCGCTGAGACTGGCTCATCTTTCCACACATGGATTTTATGACCAATTACCTGTTGATAACTCCCGCGCCTCGTCCTCGTTCTTCCTTCTTCCACAGGAGAATGAGGACAAAGCACTTTCTCGCAGCGGACTGCTTTTTGCTGGGGCAGAGAACACGCTACAGGGAGAACCAACGCCCAACGGGGTGGACGATGGGGTGCTGACAGCTTTTGAAATCTCACTGATGGATTTCCGAGGAATGGATTTGATTGCCCTCAGCGCCTGTCAGACAGCACAAGGAGACATCACCGGTGATGGTGTCTTTGGTTTGCAACGCGGCTTCAAGAAGGCAGGAGCAAACAGCATACTCATGTCTCTGTGGAAGGTGGATGACGAAGCTACATGCCTACTCATGACCGAATTCTATCGTAACTGGTTGGACGGAAAGAGTAAGCATGATGCGCTTAAAGCGGCAAAACAAGCCGTCCGATCTCATCCAGGATGGGAAAATCCCAGATACTGGGCAGCATTCATCCTGTTGGATGGGCTGGACTGAGACAAGTTACTTGGCACGCTGAAGGGCTTGTTCAGCTTTCTTCATGTAGGATTGAGCCCGGTCGCGGGCGTCATCAGCCCT
>JAEEGL016044479.1_pt1 | contig 27011 bp, 21 predicted proteins | sample 9134231 | NCBI WGS metagenome assembly JAEEGL01 (sample SAMN16246548, study PRJNA631951) | gut metagenome | biome: gut microbiome; feature: rumen; material: fiber-attached | host: Bos | place: Iran: Karaj | collected 2018-10 | reverse complement strand
ATCCGTGACTACGATGTGTACGTGGACACCACCATGGACTTCAAGATCGTCAAGATCAATCAGGAGTTCCGCAATGTGGTCGTTTCCCACAAGGCACTTCTCGAAGCCGAGCAGGAGCAGAAGAGGTCCGAACTCATCTCCCGTCTGGAGAAGGGTCAGGTTCTCGAAGGCACCGTCAAGAACATCACCAACTACGGCGTGTTCGTCGACCTCGGCGGGGTGGACGGTCTCATCCACATCACCGATCTCTCCTGGGGCCGCATCAGCCATCCGGAGGAGGTCGTCTCTCTCGATGAAAAGATCAAGGTCGTCGTCCTCGATTTCAACGAGCAGCAGAAGAGGATCGCTCTCGGTCTCAAGCAGCTTTCCGCACATCCTTGGGAGAACCTCAATCCCGACCTCAAGGCCGGTGACGTCGTCAAGGGTAAAGTGGTCGCCATCGCCGATTACGGCGCATTCGTGGAGGTTGAGCCCGGTGTCGAGGGTCTCGTCCACGTAAGTGAAATGAGCTGGAGCCCCCGTCTCCACAGCGCTCAGGAATTCCTCAAGATGGGAGACGAGATCGAGGCTGTCGTTCTCACCCTTGACCGTGAGGCCCGCAAGATGTCCCTCGGACTCAAGCAGCTCACAGCCAATCCTTGGGAGAGCATCCGCGAGAAATATCCCGTCGGTTCCACCCACAGCGCCACTGTACGCAACATCACCAACTTCGGCGTATTCGCCGAACTGGAGGACGGCGTAGAGGGTCTCATCCACATCAGCGACCTCAGCTGGAACAAGATCAAGCATCCTGCCGAGATGGTCCAGACCGGCGACACCATCGATGTCGTCATCCTCGACTTCGACGAGCAGAACCACAAACTCAGCCTTGGCCACAAGCAGATCACTCCCAACCCTTGGGATGCCCTCGAGGCCAAGTATCCCGCAGGCACCGTCGTCGAGGGTACCGTCAGCGCAGTCTCCGACAAGGGCGCTACCATAACCTTCGAGGATGGCACAGAGGCTTTCGCCTTCAACCGTGACATCGTCAAGGAAGACGGCAAGAGCGCAGCCGTCGGTGAGAAACTCCCGTTCAAGGTTGTCGAACTCCGCAGGAGCACCCGCCGCGTGCTGGTTTCCCATACCCGCACTTACGCTGAGGTGAAGGAAGCCAAGGCTGCAGCCGAGGCCGAAGGCACCAAGAAGGCGGTCAAGAAGATCAACAGCAATATCGAGAAGACCACCCTCGGTGACATCTCCGCTCTCGCTGCCCTTAAGGACAAACTCGAGAAAGGTGAGTAAGTTCACGGTCACGATGGCCGGTACCGCCTCGGCGATGCCGGTCAGGCACAGGAATCAGAGCGCCCAGGTACTTGATGTACACGGGCGCTTGTTCCTTGTAGACTGCGGTGAAGGCGTCCAGGGAACGATGGTACGGCTGGGCATCCCTTTCGTCCGGCTGGATTCAATATTCATCTCCCACATCCATGGGGACCACGTTTTCGGCCTATTCGCCCTGCTCTCGACCCTAGGGATGGGCGGCAGGACCAAGCCTCTCAACATTTTCGCTCCGGTCAATTTCGGCCCCATCTTGAAATTCTTCCTGAGCTACTTCGGGGATGGCCTCCTGTATGAGATAAAGTATACCCCCCTGAAGATGAAAGGGCCCGAGACCATCCTTTCCGGAAGGTCCTTCGAAGTCCTCGCTTTCCCGCTGAACCACAAGATAGACACCTTCGGTTACATATTCCGAGAGAAAGACCCCCTGTGGAATGTCCATAAGTGGGCCATTGAGCGTTACAACCTGACTCTCACAGAGATAGGATCGCTCAAAAGGGGAGAGGTCGTCGTCCGTGAAGACGGTTCCGCCATCCTGGTGAACGATGTCTGCTACAAAAAGTACACTCCCGTCAGTTACGCTTATTGCTCCGATACGGCCCCATTCCCGGAGGAGGCCTCGTGGCTGAAAGGAGTGACCGTCCTTTATCACGAAACCACTTATATCGAGTCGTTTGCCGACCAGGCATCGAAACGCTTCCATTCCACTACCCTCCAGGCCGCCCGCTGCGCGCTTGAAGCAGGAGCCGGAAAGCTTCTTATCGGCCATTTCTCTTCCAGGGAGACCGACGCCTCCCTCTATGAAGCCGAATGCCGGACTATATTCCCCGATACCCGTGCGGTTTCCGACGGCGACCTTATCGTCCTCCGGGACGACTGACGGCGCTGGCGGAGGCTTTTTGCGAAAGTTGATTTATTTTTATAATTTAGCGGTTATGAAGCGAATTGCTGCCATAGCCGCATTTTTCGTGGTCGCCGCCATATTGTCAACCGGCGGCCCGAGAGAGGATTACGTTACCCGCTATGCCCCCATAGCGGTCAGCGAGATGTATCGCAGCGGGGTGCCGGCGAGCATTACCCTTGCCCAGGGCCTGCTCGAGTCGGGGGCCGGAGCCTCCCGGCTTGCCACAGAGGGCAACAACCATTTTGGAATCAAATGCCACCGTACGTGGAAGGGTAAGACGATGCGGGCCGATGACGATGCCCCGAACGAGTGTTTCAGGGTATATGAGAGCGCAGAGGAGTCCTTCCGCGACCATTCCGACTTCCTCCGCTATTCGGACCGGTACAAGTTCTTGTTCGAATTCGAGACTACAGATTATAAGTCCTGGGCCAACGGCCTCAGGAAAGCCGGCTATGCGACGGATCCCGGCTATCCTTCCAAATTGATCAAGTACATCGAAGACCTGAGGCTTTGGAAATATGACACCATGAAGTCGGATCAGATATCCGAGCTTGAGGAAGTCGCTGAGACAGAGGAGATTAAGGATAGTTCAGCAAAGCCTTCGAAGAAGGCGTCGAAAAAGGAGAAACGGAAAGTCACCCGTTTTTCGCGCAAGGGCAAAGGTTCCGATTCCGAGGCGGTAGCTCAGGATGTTATACCGTCCTCGCCGCTCAGCATCGAGGCTCCGAAGAAGATGGAAGCAGCTGTTGCCGAGCACCTCAGTTTCCCGCTGAACCGTCCTGTCTTTACCTTGAACGGAGTGCCGTTTGTTTATTCGATTGCTGGTGAAACTTATTCATCCATAGCTTCTTCCTACAACCTTTTCCCTAAGGAGATACTTCGCTTCAACGACCTTAAGGCGGCAGAACCCCTCAGCCCCGGCACGGTGGTATTCCTTCAGCCCAAGAAGAAATCCTCTGCCAGGGGACTTGACAAATACATAGTCCAGGATGATGGCGAATCTCTCCGCGACATCTGCCAGAGGTTCGGCGTCAGGATGTCCTCGATATTGAAAAAGAATTCCCTGCCCTCGGGCGCAAAACTTCTTCAGGGGGATGAGATAATACTCCGAAAGTAAAATGAAAACCGGATTGAGAAAAGTTCTGTTTTTATGTGCTGCGATTGTTGCGGCAGTGGCCGCCGTAGCCCTCTATACCTGGTACGCCGACCACAGGATGGGGAATTTTTCCCGTCCGGAGAAAGTATATGTATATCCCGGAACGTCCGCTTCGGAAGTCATTGGCGACATACTGTCAAGCGGGTCCGTCAAACGTCCGGGAAGCCTTCGCAGGGCGTTCAATTCGGTTTTCAAGGAAGGAACTCCTGAACCGGGTTATTACGTGTTCTCCCCGTCGTCGTCCAGCATATATGCCGCCAGGGCAGTCAGGTTCGGCTGGCAGACTCCTGTCCGCATGACTCTTTCCGGTACGATCCGAACCAAGGAAACGCTTGCCAGGAAGATTGCTAAAGGTATGCTGGTTGACTCGGTATCAGTGCTTTCCGCTCTTCGCGATCCGGCATTCCTGTCCGCCTACGGATTTGACACCGTGTCGGTATTCTCCCTTGTGATTCCCGATTCGTATGATATGAAATGGACCGCATCCCTCGAGGATATCTTTGCCCGGTTCAAGAAAGAGTATGACGCTTTCTGGACTCCTGAGAATGTCCGCAAGGCAAAGTCGGTGGGTCTTACCCCTCAGGAGGTTTCCGTACTGGCCTCCATCGTGGACGGGGAATCCCATTATGCTCCCGAACTCCCCACCATTGCAGGCGTCTATCTGAACCGCCTTGCCATAGGAATGAGGCTCCAGGCCGACCCTACGGTAGCTTACTGCTTCGGATACAGGCTCAACCGGATACTGGAGAGGCATCTGTCATATGATTCTCCATACAACACCTATATGTATCCAGGGCTGCCTCCGGGGCCGATTTCGGTTCCTCCAAGAGCTTGCCTGGAAGCCGTGCTCAATCATGGAAGCCACAATTACTACTACTTCTGCGCCAGCCCCGCGATGGACGGAAGCCATGTCTTCGCTTCCGGCTACGCCGAGCATCTTGTAAATGCGAGAGCTTTCCAGAAAGCCCTCAACGAACGAACAAAGGCAAAAAAATGAGCAGCTATGTCATTGCAGGACAATTTATTCTCGAATTATCCGGAGCCTGGGCGGGAGAATATCCTCCGTTGCCGGGAACTCTGCGCCAAGGCCCTCGACGGACGTGAACGCGGAGACGGGAGCCCTTTTATGGGGCATCCCGACGGGGTGGCCCGGATTGTCTCCGACGAGATTGGACTTCCTCCGGAATGTGTAATGGCGGTTTACCTGCACGAAGCCATGCGGACCGATCCGTCGGCGCCGGTCCGCTCGCTCGGGATGGACGAATCCGTCTATACGATGGTCGACGGACTGAATCTCATCGCGACCATCAACCCCAAGGACACCCGTCTGGAAGCCGAGAATTACAAGAAGCTCATCATCCAGTATTCCCGTGATCCCAGGGTTACGGTCCTCAAGCTCGCGGACCGCCTGGAGGTGATGCGGAATCTGTCCCTTTTCCCGAAAACTTCCAGGGAGCGCAAGGTTCTGGAGACGTTGATGCTATATATCCCCCTGGCCCACCAGCTTGGGCTTTACAATATGAAAAGGGAGATGGAGGATATTTACCTCAGCTATGCTGAGCCTGAGCAGTACCGATTGATAACCAATAAGTTAAAGGCTACTGAGAAGGACCGCGAGGCCTTGATGGAAGAGTTTATCAAACCGCTGGAGAAGAAACTCTCCGACGCCGGCATCTCCTATAAGCTGAAGATCCGGACCAAGGCGGCTTACTCCATATGGGCCAAGATGGTCAAGCAGAAGGTTCCTTTCGAGGGGGTATACGACGTTTTCGCCATCCGTTTCATAATAGACTGTCCGGACGATCCGGTGGTGGAGAAAAACCTCTGCTGGCAGGTTTACTCGTTCGTTACGGAGGAATACGAGCCCGACACGTCCCGCCTCCGCGACTGGATAACCAACCCTAAGACAAATGGTTACGAGTCCCTGCATATCACGGTAAAGAATTCCGACGGGCACTATCTGGAGGTCCAGATCCGCACCCGCAGGATGGACGAGATCGCCGAGAACGGATTTGCATCCCACTGGGCGTACAAGGGAATAAAGAGAGGGGAGCAGTCTATGGACAGATGGCTTTCTGCGGTGCGATATGCCCTTGAACATCCGGATACCGACAGCCCAGAGGAACTGCCCCAGCCCCCTGACAAAGAGATATTCGTTTTTACACCTACCGGAGAACTCCGTATCCTGCCCCGGGATGCTTCAGTGCTGGATTTCGCGTTCAACATCCATTCCAACCTGGGATCCCGCTGCACCGGCGGAAAGGTGAACGGAAAGGCGGTCCCGATCAGGGAAAAACTCCGGACCGGCGACGTGGTTGAGATACAGACATCCCGTACCCAGCACCCGTCGGCAGCCTGGCTCCAATGGGTTGTTACGTCCAAGGCGCGCACCAAGATCCGCCAACTCCTGAACGAGGCCGAATTCAAGAAGGCTTCCGATGGCAAGGAATTGCTGGAGAGGCGTTTGCGTAACTGGAAGCTGGAGTGGACGGATGAGATGATGACCTTTTTCATGAAAAAGCGCCGCTATCCGACGGTCCACAGTTTCTTCGCCGCGTTGGGAGATGGTACCCTGGACGTGAACGAAGTAAAGGAATTCATTCTCGACGAAACGCTCCGTGCTCCGCAGGCCCCGGAACCGTCGAAAACCGCATCGGAGCAGGGCCAGGACAAGAAAAAAGGCTCAGCCGACGATATCCTCGTGCTGGGAGCACGCGACCTGAAGGGCCTCGATTACCGTATGGCGCGCTGCTGCAATCCTGTATTCGGCGACGACGTTTTCGGTTTCGTGACCAGGGAGGAAGGCATCAAGATCCACCGGATGACCTGTCCCAACGCAGCCAGGCTGATTGAGATGTATCCTTACCGCATCCAGAAGGTCCGCTGGTCCGACAGCCCTTCCAGCGGCTCTTTCCAGGCTACGCTGAGAATCACCGCAGCCCTTGAAAGCCAGGTACTTAACAAGATAATGGAAGTGGTGGGCAATTTCAAGGCGTCGATCCGTTCGTTCAATGTCAGCGAGAACCGCAGGGCCTCCACCTATGAGATATCGATGAAGATATCCGTGCCCTCGAATCTCGAACTCGACAAAGTGGTGTCCCAGATCAGGATACTTCGGAATGTGATCAAGATTTCCAGACTTTGAGATATTCCTGCAGGGCCCACATTTCGTCCCTGCATTTCGCTGCGGCGGCGAAATCCAGTTTTGCCGCCGCTTCTTTCATCTTCCGGGAAGCCTCGGCGGCTGCTTTTTCCACCTGCTCCCTTGACATCGCCCTGATTACAGGGTCCTGCAGCACTGCCGCGAGGTCTGCGCTGATGTAGCCGTCCACATAGGCTGAACGGCTGTCCCTGGCGGCATCGTGGCCGAGGCCGACCGTGACGGTGCCCCTTCCCAGTTCGCTCGGGGAAGGAATATAAACCGGATTGGATACGGAATCCTTCGCGCTGACCCTGCCGCTGACGGAGTTCCTCAGGTGGGAATTCTCCTCTCCGCCCCTTACGAGTTCGCTGACAAGGATATTGGAGCGGCCGCTGACCTGTGTCGGGGTAATATTGTGCAACTTATTGTATTCCTGCTGTTTGGCTCTCCTTCGATTGGTCTCGAAGATGGTCTCTTCCATGGATTTGGTGATGGTGTCGGCATACATTATCACCAGTCCGTTGAGGTTTCTGGCGGCTCTTCCGGCGGTCTGGGTGAGGGCTCTTGCGGAGCGGAGGAATCCTTCCTTGTCGGCATCCAGGATGGCGACGAGCGATACTCCGGGGATGTCCAGGCCTTCCCTGAGGAGATTGACTCCGACCAGGACGTCGAACAGGCCGTTCTTGAAATCCTCGATTATTTCCACCCTTTCCGCCGTGTCGACGTCGGAATGGATGTATCGGCAGCGGACTCCGGCTCTCTGGAGGTAGGAATCCAGTTCCTCGGCCATCCTTTTAGTGAGAGTGGTCACGAGAGTCCTTTCATCCACCTCGGAGCGGCGGCGGATCTCTTCCAGAAGATCGTCCACCTGGTTCTTTACGGGCCTAACTTCTATGGGCGGGTCCAAAAGTCCTGTCGGCCTTACAATCTGCTCTACCACAAGACCTTCCGATTTCTCGAGCTCATATTCTGCCGGCGTGGCGCTGACATAGACCGTCTGTCCGGTCACATTCTCGAACTCGTCGAAGGTGAGCGGGCGGTTGTCGGCAGCCGCCGGTAGACGGAAACCGTATTCAATGAGCACGCTCTTCCTGGAATGGTCGCCTCCGTACATCGCCCTTATCTGGGGGAGTGTGACGTGGCTTTCGTCGATGAATGTCAGGAAGTCGTCAGGGAAATAATCTATCAGCGTGAAAGGCCTCTGGCCGGGCTTCCGTCCGTCGAAATACCTGGAGTAGTTCTCGACACCGGGACAGTAGCCCATCTCCTTGATCATCTCCATATCGTATTCCACCCTCTGCTTGAGCCTCCTGGCCTCGAGTGTGCGGCCTTCCGCCTCGAAGAAGGAGAGCCTCTCCGAGAGGTCGTCCTGGATCTGGCTCACGGCTTTCCATCCTTTCTCCTTGCTGGTGACGAAATTCTTGGCCGGGTACAGCATTATCTTGTCCAGATGCTCGAAAGTGGCTCCGGTGACAGGGTCGATAAGCGATATCCCGTCGATTTCGTCGCCGAAGAATTCTATCCTGGCGGCATAGTCGGCTCCTCCGAGGAATATGTCCACGGTGTCGCCCCTTACGCGGAAGGTGCCCCTCTTGAAATCAGTCTCGGTGCGGTAGTACAGCGCGTCGACGATACGGTAAAGGAGCTGTGTCATCGACATTCTGTCCCCTTTGTGGAGGGTTATGGTTTGGTCGTGGAAGTCGTCCGGATTGCCTATTCCGTAGAGGCAGGAGACGCTCGATACGACTATCACGTCCCGCCGTCCGGACATGAGTGCAGAAGCTGCGCTGACCCTCAGCTCGTCTATCTTGTCGTTTATGCTGAGGTCCTTTTCGATATATGTGTCAGTGACCGGGATGTACGCCTCGGGCTGGTAATAATCGTAGTATGATACGAAATACTCGACCGCATTGTCAGGGAAAAAGGCCTTGAATTCACCGTAAAGCTGGGCGGCGAGGGTCTTGTTGTGGCTGAGGATGAGCGCCGGGCGCTGCAGTTTTTCAATCACATTCGCCATAGTGAACGTTTTTCCGGAACCGGTCACGCCGAGGAGCGTGACGTCCGGCGCACCCGCCGAAATCGCCTCTACAAGTTGCTTGATGGCCTCCGGCTGGTCCCCGGAAGGGGCATATTGCGAACTTATCCTGAATTTCATCCGATAGTTTTTGTGCAAAGTTACCTAAAAACGCACTAAAACGCCCTCTTTGTTGATAAAAATGTTGATTAATTACATTAAAAGTTTGGTCAACTAAAAAATATTATTTAATTTTGCTGCAAATATCCGGAAGAGATTCCGGAGACGATTGAAGAACAAATTATTCTATACTCAATTATGAAAGGTATCAAATCTATTCTCGGAGTTCTTGCTGCGGCAAGCCTCCTCTTCTCCTTCAACGCTTATGCACAGGAGAACAACAATCGCGACGAGAACGGAAAGATCGTCCGCGGTGCTTATGAGACCAACCGTTTCGGTGACAACTGGTTCATCGGACTCGGCGCTGGTGTCAACAGCTTCTTCGATAACGGTACTTTCGGCGCTTTCGGACTTGCTACCGATGTAAACCTCGGTAAATGGTTCACTCCTTCCGTCGGTGCACGTATCGGCTGGCACGGTTTCCAGGACAAGATCAATGCCGACATCGCTGCCAACTATGGCCCCGGTGCTGACAAGTTCGGTTACAACAACGTTCACGGTGACATGCTGTGGAACATCTCCAACGCCTTCGGCGGATACAAGGAGACCCGTTTCTGGGAGTTCATCCCCTATGCCACCTTCAACGCTGGCTGGTTCACCTATGGTGGAAAGAACAACTGGGAGTACGGCGCAGGCCTCGGCCTTCTCCAGGACTTCCGTCTCGGCAAGCACGTTGACCTCTTCCTCGACTTCTCCTGGAACCTCATCCGTGAGGCTTCCCTGAGCAAGAGCCCTCAGAACATCATCGCCAGCATCCCTTCACTGACCGCTGGCCTGATCTTCAACCTTGGCAAGAGCAACTTCGACCGTCACTCTTCCATCACTCCTGTGGTTATCCCTGTTCCTTTCACTACCGAGCAGTACAATGCCCTCCAGGACAAGGTTGCAGCTCTCGAGAAGGAGAATGCAGAGCTTAAGGACAAGATCGCTGCCCTCGAGGCCGCGAACGCCAACAAGAACTACAAGGAAGGCCAGACCTACATCTACCAGAACGGTGAGTTCGTAGAGACCGAGAACACCATCAGCACTCCTGCTACTGTCTACTTCGACTGCGGCAGCGCGAAGCTCTCCGAGCGTGAGCTTGCTCACCTCGAGTTCTACGCACAGAACGCTCTCAATGGTGACTCCGAGGTCGTCGTAACCGGATCCGCTGATTCCGCTACCGGTTCCGCCCGCCGCAACCAGCAGCTCTCCGAGCAGCGTGCCGACTATGTCAAGAATCTCCTCGTCAACAAGTATGGTCTCAATGCAGACAACATCGAGACTGTCGCCGAGGGTGACACCAACAACGTATTCGACACTCCTGCAAAGAACAGGGTCGTTACCATCCGTCTGAAGTAAGATTGCTTCAAACAAGTTGAGTAAGGAGGGTGACCGGAAGGCCGCCCTCCTTTTTTTGTGCCCGGAACCGGCATTTTAAATGCTTCTTTTGTATATTTGCATTTGAAGCGAAATTTTTTAATCGACATTTTTGAAATGAGACTGCCAGCTGAATGGGAAAAGCAAAGTTGCGTTATGCTTACCTGGCCGCACGGGGACACCCCCTGGTATGCCCGGGAGGATGTGGAACGCTGCTATGCCCGCATCATATCCGCTATACAGAAGTTCGAGCCGGTGATGCTTGTCTGTCCGTCAGAATCGGACTGCAGGATGGAACTTACGGCCGCAGCTGCTGCCGTGAAGGTGGATGTGGATACTGACGCGATCCGGTTCGCTGAGGCTCCGTGTAACGACACCTGGTCCAGGGACCATGGCGGAATGGCCGTTTACGGTGACGATGGCGAGAAATATGTCTATGACTTCGTTTTCAATGGCTGGGGGCTGAAATTCGCTTCGAACCTGGACAATCTGATTACCAGGACTATCCTTACGGGCGGAGCCTATGCCCCGGATGTCATGGGCGTAGATATGAGCCCGTTCGTACTTGAAGGCGGCAGCATCGATTCAGACGGTCAGGGGACGCTTCTTACGACCGAAGAATGCCTGCTTTCGGATAACCGCAATTCCTATCTGGAGAAAGAGGAGATCGAGGATGAACTCTGCCACGCCTTCGGTCTGAAAAGGATACTCTGGCTGAGCCACGGGATGATAGACGGAGACGATACCGACGGGCACGTGGACATTATGGCCAGGTTCTGTTCCCCGGATACCATCGCATACAGCACGTGCGAAGACCCTTCAAGCCCCAACTACAAGCCTCTCAAGGAGTTGGAGAAGCAGCTCCGTTCATTCCGTACCCTTGATGGGAAGCCTTACAAGATAGTCCCTCTGCCGATCCCTTCACAGCAGTACCTTGAGGGATATCCTCTTCCCGCTTCGTACGTGAACTTCCTGATAATCAACGGAGCAGTCCTTATTCCGGCCGCCGGCGACCCCAATGACAAGGTGGCTGCCGAAAGGCTCTCCCAGCTGTTCCCCGGTCGCGAGACCATACTCGTCGACTGCCGGCCCCTGCTATCGGGTCACGGCGGTCTCCATTGTGTAACAATGAATTACCCCGAAGGTTGGATAATATGAGAAAATTGAAAGTCGGGATGGTTCAGCAGAGCTGTACCTCCTCCATCAGGGAAAACATCGATAACCTTAAGGCTTCCATCCGCGCCTGCGCGGCTGAGGGCGCCAGTCTCGTGGTCTTGCAGGAACTTCATAACAGCTTGTATTTCTGTCAGATAGAGGACGCGTCACTGTGCTCTCTCGCAGAACCTGTGCCAGGTCCGTCGACCGATGAGTACGGAGCCCTTGCCAAGGAACTTGGGATAGTCCTGGTCCTTTCCCTTTTCGAAAAGAGGGCGCCGGGCCTGTATCATAATACCGCGGTTGTCCTGGAGAAGGACGGGACAGTCGCCGGCATCTACCGGAAGATGCATATTCCGGATGACCCTCAGTATTACGAAAAGTTCTATTTCACCCCGGGAGACCTCGGCTTCCGCCCGATAAAGACCTCGGCCGGCACCCTCGGAGTCCTTGTCTGCTGGGACCAGTGGTATCCTGAAGCTGCGCGCATAATGGCTCTCTCGGGTGCTGAAATGCTCATATATCCTACCGCCATCGGCGGAGTCAGCACCGACCCTGTCGATGAGCAGGAAGTCCAGAGAGGGGCTTGGCAGCTGGTCCAGAGGGGTCATTCCGTTGCGAACGGCCTTCCCGTTATCACGGTGAACAGGACCGGAGTGGAACCCGACCCGACGGGGAAGACGCCCGGCCTGGATTTCTGGGGGCATTCTTTTGCTACCGGTCCGCAAGGCGAAATCCTGGCCGAGTTCGGCAAGAAAGAAGTTGGTTTCAAGGTAGTTGAGATAGATCTGGACAGGACCGAGTATGTCCGCCGGGGCTGGCCTTTCCTCCGCGACCGCCGTATAGACGCTTATACCGATATATTAAAAAGGTATAACGACTAGTCCCTTATTTATACCTTGCCAGATAGTGCAGTTCGCTGTCGATAGCTATCTTGTCGATGATGGTGCATACGAGGCGGAAGGTCCTGCTGTCGCGTGTGTAGTTCGCCGGTGTGATGAATGACGCGCGTCCCTGGCGGAGCAGTTTCTGGGCCGCAGCCCTCCTCCCGGGTGAGGCCGGGTCGAAAACTGCTACGGTATGTCCTCCGAACATATTGACTATCTTCATGCTGGGGACATCTGTCTCGCCGTCTCCGAAGTAGATCATATTAGTGAACGGGATCCTCTTGTTTTCATCGGCCATGCTTTCGTTTACTCTCTTGGCATCCCTGGAAGAGAAGATTCCCTTGTTGATCTTGAAGAGGAACTGGGTCTTTGCGGTGTAGTCCACGGCAATACCCGGCCATTCGGCTTCACCGGACGCGTCATATATATAGGTCCCGGCGTAAATGTGCTTGAATTCCTTTGCGATAGGACTTCCCTCGATGATTTCTTTTAGACCGGAGGAATTGATATAGTGTTCGATCCTGACGCCCCTGGTCTCCCCGTAGGCATTGACATTCCGGAACCAGTCCCGTACCCCCTCATAGAGCTTGATATCGGCGCCGTAGCGGTGGAAATCCTTCCTGGTCAGCCGTATCCCGGCCTTGTGCGCCTCATCGTACATAAGCTTCATATAAGCCAGGATGTTGGAAGCATCCTGCCCGATGGCTATGCCGTCGGACATCTTCCAGAATTCTTCAGGGGTGGATCCTATCGCCTGGATGAATCCGAATTCCTGCATATTGCCGGGAGAAAGCGTTCCGTCGAAGTCGTATATTAAAGCTATGATGGGTTTTCTTCTCATTGAAATAACGTTTAGCACTGCAAAGATAAGGATTATTGGCGGATTATTTGTAAATTTGCAAACTGTACTAAAAATCTGATTAATGGAACATTATTTATCCAGACTCCAAAAAGCCACTCGCAAATATTGGCACAAGGCTGCCTTGAACAGCATCGGTGGCGAATCTTTCACTTATGGCCAGATGGCCACCCAGATTGAGAAATTCCATCTCGTTTTCGAACAGCTCGGATTCCGTAAGGGCGACAAAATAGCCCTCTGCGCCCGCAACGGCGCCCGCTGGGGCATGGTTTATCTTGCGGTCAACACTTATGAGACCGTCATCGTCCCCATCCTTCCGGATTTCACCCCCGAAAGCGTCAATTATCTTGTCGACCATTCCGAGAGCATTATGCTCTTTACCAATGCCGACAAGTGGAAGAAGCTCGATATCAGCAAGATGCCCCTTATAAAGATAGTCGTTGACGTAGATACCTGGGATATACTTTGGAGTGCGGACGAGACCATTCGCGCCACCTATAACAAGATGGACGAACTCTTCGATGAGAAGTATCCCAAGGGTTTCGGTCCCGAAGACGTGGTCTATCCTACAGACAACCTCGATGACCTTTCAACCATCAACTATACCTCCGGTTCTACCGGCGACCCGAAGGGTGTAATGCTTACTTACCGCAATTTCACCGCAAATGTGGATTTCAGCCAGAGAAACGTTCCCGCAGGCGACAAGATGGTTTCGATGCTTCCCATGGCCCACATGTACGGACTCGTCATCGAATTCATCTATCCTCTTTGCAATGGTACTGCGATCTATTGGCTTGGAAAGGCTCCGACTCCGGCAGCTCTTATGAAAGCCTTCGCGGAGGTGAAGCCTTATCTTCTTATTACCGTTCCGCTGGTGATGGAGAAAATATACAAGTCCAAGGTAAAGCCTGTCCTTGATAAGCCCATCATGAAGTTCGCTCTCAAGATCCCTGGAATCAAAGGGCTGATATACAATAAGATCCGTACATCCCTAGAGCAGGCGTTCGGTGGCCGTGTCCAGGAATTCATCATGGGTGGAGCCCCCCTCAATCCTGAGGTCGAGCGTTTCTTCAAGAAGATCAAGTTCCCTTATCTGGTAGGCTACGGCATGACGGAGGCCTGCCCTCTGCTCGCCTATGAGCATTGGACCAAGTATGTGGCCGGTTCCTGCGGCAAGGCTGTAGACTGCGCTGAAGTGAGGATTGATTCCGATGACCCTCAGCACGTTGTAGGCGAGATCCAGGCGAAGGGAGAAAACATCACTATCGGATACTACAAGAATCCCGAGGCTTCGGCCAATGCGTTCACCGAGGACGGATTCCTCCGTACCGGCGACCTCGGCATCATCGACGCCGAAGGCAATATCTTCATCCGCGGACGTTCCAAGAATATGATTCTCGGACCTTCGGGCCAGAATATCTATCCCGAGGAACTCGAGGCAGTCGTCAACAACCAGAACTTCGTGATGGAGTCCGTCGTAGTCGACAGGGGAGGCAAGCTCGTCGCCCTCGTCTTCCTCGATGAGCAGGCTATCGCAAAGGCCCTCCTCGACCCGGAAGCCAAGTCCGAGATTCCCGAGAATATCCGTCTCGGAGCCAACCGACAGCTCCCGGCTTACAGCCAGATTTCCAAGGTTGAGATCATGGACAAGCCGTTCGAGAAGACTCCTAAGATGAGCATCCGCCGCTTCCTTTACAAATAAGGCTTCTCCGCACTGACAATTTGTCATAAAAGTGCGGTTGGAATATTATTTGAGTTATCCAATGCCGGCAGGGGAGATTCCCTGCCGGTTTTTCGTGCAAGTTAAAAAGTAAACATATTATGGAACAGAAAGGCAAAATCGGCGTAACCACCGAGAATATTTTCCCGGTGATCAAGCAGTTTCTTTACAGCGACCACGAGATTTTCCTCCGCGAACTCGTGGCAAACGCGGTCGATGCGACCCGCAAGATGAATGCTGTGGCCCAGTCGGGAGAATTCAAGGGAGAACTCGGGGAACTGAAAGTCCGGGTGGAACTCGATCCGGAAGCAGCCACCATCAAGGTGATCGATGAAGGAATCGGAATGACCAGCGAGGAGGTCGACAAGTACATCAACCAGATCGCATTTTCGTCGGCAGGCGAATTCCTCCAGAAATACAAGGACCAGATCGGCGGGATAATCGGCCATTTCGGCCTTGGCTTCTACAGCGCTTTCATGGTTTCAAAGAGAGTTACCATCGATACCCTCAGCTATAAGGAAGGCTCCGCACCGGTCCTGTGGAGCTGCGATGGATCCCCTGAGTATGAGATGGTTCCGTCGGACAAGACGACCCGTGGTACGGTTGTTACACTGTATCTTGACGATGATTCCAAGGAGTATGCCCAGAAAGAGAGGATCGGGGCCCTCCTGGACAAATACTGCAAGTTCATGCCGGTTCCCGTCATCTTTGGAAAGGAACAGGAATGGAAGGACGGCAAGATGGTCGATACCGACCGTGAGCATCGCGTCAATGACATTGAGCCGCTGTGGGCGAAGGCTCCGTCGGAGATCAAGGACGAAGAGTATCTTGAGTTCTACCGCAAGCTCTACCCGATGAATGAGGAGCCGCTTTTCCACATCCATCTGAACGTGGACTATCCGTTCAACCTGACCGGAATCCTTTATTTCCCGAAGCTGAAGAACAGGGTTGCAGTGGAGCGTAACAAGATTTCCCTGTATTGCAACCAGATGTTCGTAACCGACCATGTGGACAATATCGTACCGGATTTCATGACACTGCTCCACGGTGTCATCGATTCCCCCGATATTCCCCTTAACGTGTCGAGAAGTTATCTGCAGAGTGACAGGAACGTCAAGATGATTTCCACTTACATCACCCGCAAAGTGGCTGACAGACTGCAGGATATCTTCGACAACGAGAGGCAGTCGCTGGAAAAGAAATGGGACGACCTGAAGCTTTTCATCGAGTACGGAATGCTCTCGGATGAGAAATTCTGCGAGAGGGCCCTCAAGTTCGCCCTGCTCAAGAATACTGATGGAAAATTCTTCGGTTTTGATGAGTACAAGGCCGCTGTTGAAGGCACCCAGACCGACAAGGACGGAACCTTGGTTTATCTCTACGCTACCGATGTCCAGGCTCAGTACCCGTTCATAGAGGCCGCGAAGAACAAGGGTTATGACGTACTCCTGATGGACTGCGAGCTGGATGCCCATTACGTCAACCTCCTGGAGCGTAAATTCGAGAAATCCCGTTTCGCCCGCGTGGATTCGGATGCCGTTGACAATCTTATCCGTAAGGAGGAAAAAGTCAAGTTCGAGATGGCCGAGAATGAGAGATACGACCTTGAGAATATGTTCAAGGCTGTGCTCCCGGAAGGCAATGACTACTATGTCTCCGGCGACAATCTCGGCGAAGATGCTGCGCCTGTCCTTATTACCCAGAACGAGTTCATGAGGCGATACAAGGAAATGAGCGCGCTTGGGCAGGGTATGGGTTTCTATGGAGAAATGCCTGAATCATACAACATTACGGTCAATATGGACAATCCTCTCGTTGACCTTGTGCTGAAGGCCCGCTCCGAGGAGGTGGCTCCTCAGGCGGAACTGCCCGCCGAGCCTGCGTCCGATGCCCCTGAGACCGAGAAGGAAAGAGTCCGCAAGGAAAGGGAAGAAATCCGTTCGGCGCACAGGGAGGATATCGGAAAGTTCGCCCGCGGCAACCAGATCCTCCGCCAGATTACCGACCTGGCGCTCCTTTCCAATGGAATGCTGAAAGGCAAGGCTCTTGCCGATTTCATCGAGCGCAGCCGTAAGGTCGTCAACGATGCATATCTGAAATAGAGGCCATCGATTCGGCGGCTATTACGCCAGCCGTCCAGGCCGCCTGGAGGTTGAATCCTCCCGTAATGGCATCGATATCAAGTATTTCCCCGGCAAAGAAAAGGCCGGGGATTTTTTTGTGCTCCATAGTCCCGGGATTGATTTCCTTTAGGGAAACTCCGCCGCAGGTCACGAATTCCTCTTTGAATGCAGCCCGTCCTTCAGCCTGGTAAATGTCCGACACCAGGGTCTCGGCAAATCTGTTTATGCCTTTGCTTCCGATCTCGCTGCACCGGATGTCCTGCCTCGCTCCGGAGCGGGTGGCAAGGTACTTCCAAAGTCTCTGGGGGATGGCCTCCGGATGGGTGTTCTGGAGCATCTTTCCGGGATTTGAGCGAATTATGGCCTGGAGCATATCCCTGGCTTCGTCCTGGGATGCGTCAAAGAGCCAGTTTATCCTTAAATCTGAGCGGAATCCGTTTTCTGCGAGATGCCGGGCCGCGTAGGAAGATAGTTTCAGTATGGCGGGGCCGCTGAGCCCCCAGTCGGTTATGAGAAGTGCTCCCGAGGCTTTGAAAGAAGTTCCTCCAATCGATGCGGACGCATTCTGGACCACGGTACCGGCAAGTGACTTCAATACCGTATCGCCGATCCTGAGAGTGTAGAGAGAGGGCACCGGAGGGATGGTCTCTACCCCGAGGGGGGTCAGGAAGGATAATCCGGAAGCTGAGGGATGCCCTCCGGCGGTTACCAGTACAAGGTCTGCGCCTGCCCTGTCTCCGTTCATGGAGATGATGGAGAAGCCTTGCGCTTCCTTATGTATTTCTCTGACTTTGAATCCGTTATGGATGGAAACACCACTAAGGCGCATTTCCCTTTCGAGGGTTTTCACTATTTGCATGGCATCCTGTGAGGCGGGGAATACGCATCCGTCATCCTGGACGGTGAAACGGACTCCCTTGGAACGGAACCAGGCGAGGGTCTCTTCCGGACCGAACCGTTTCAGCAGCCGTCCCATCAGGCGGCCGCCTCTCGGATATGCCTCTTCCGGTTGGCGTATGTGTTCGAAAGTGTTGGTGATGTTGCATCGGCCCCCTCCGGTGACCGCGACTTTTCTAAGGGGCCTGCTTCCGGCCTCATAGATGGAAACATCCCATCCTGGCTGCAGTTCCTTAAGCCAGATGGATGCCATACATCCGGCGGCGCCTGCTCCTATGATTGCAACGTTCACTTCGAGGGAGCTATTCTTCGGTGGGAAGAAGATAGAGGTCGGTGTAGCTTCCGTCCCCGTTGAACGGGACTACGAACTGGCGGTGAAGGCCGATCTCCTCGCTCTTCATGATGTGGTTGTGCCCGGCGATGGTCGCAAGCAGGTCTCCCTTTTCGGTAGCGAGCATCACTTCATCGAAGAACCGTTCTATGTTGTCTGCGTGGCTGCCGTCTCCGGACGCGGAAACCATCTCCAATCCCTTGCCATAGTGATACTTGGGGGTATAGGCCGGATATCCCATATAGAAGGTGTCGTGGCCGGGAAGATACAATCCTATGTGCATCATCAGTAGTGAAGGCGCTCCGGAGCTCACTTCCTTACGGAAAAACTCGATCTGGTCGGGGGTTACATTGTCCACCGAATCATCTATCAGTATGAGTTTCACACCTTTGACTTCCTTGCTGTACATCAGGGGGTTGACCCCTTCCGGATAAAGGGGTTTCAGGCGGGGCATCCAAGTATCCCTATGCTTGAATGGATCGGATTCAAACCCTTCGTAACACCAGTCGTGATTGCCGCTGATATAGTAGAAGGGGAGTCCTGTTTCCTTGATCACGGATTCTGCATACTCGATGCTGTATTCGGACGGATAGCTGACAAGGTCGCCCAGATGCACGATGGCGTCCGGCCGGGTCTCCTTCGCTATAGCCATCGTTTCCTTGAAAGATATGGCGGTAGTCGTGGGCTGATGGGTCCTGCAGTGAGGCACGCTGTTGTATGCGGCGTGCATCCTGGCGCTGAATTTGGCGTATGGCTCGTCCCTGGCGTCACTTTCCCAAAGATGGGTGTCGGCAATGACAAACAGATGGACCGGCTCCTTGACAGAAGGGGACCATATCTGGAGTTTCTGTACTCCGTTCGATCCGGAGTAGTTGAAAAGAGCTTTGCCGTTGAGGGGCTTGCCGCGTCCGGGCCTGTTACCGAGCAGGCTTTCGATGGCGGCCGCTTCAGGTGATGCGATAACCGCTCCAGCCGCTGCAGCAGATGCCGTCCTGATGAAATTGCGTCTTGATATCTTTGTCATATTACAGGTATTATGTTCAGTGTCCGTGCCTATTGCTTCCAAATACAAAAATAGCAAACAGTTTTGTAAAATCGGATAATATGCTTATATTTGCAGTCCTTTTAAGGAAGATTAGCTCAGTTGGTTCAGAGCACCTGCCTTACAAGCAGGGGGTCACTGGTTCGAACCCAGTATCTTCCACCACGATATCGGGGATGTTCTTGGTTTTGACAGCGCTGATGTCGGACGGTAAGCACGCCGGGCGTGGAGAGTTTGCCCGATAATCTCAGCTCCCGAAAAAATAGTTGGCAACAACAACTTCGCACTCGCTGCCTAATTAGACCAAGTCAATTAGCTTAATCCGCGACGCCCAGGCTGCGTCGCCGACGAGTATCCCTCGGACTTTAGGCCGGTTATGTTCCGATCAAGGGGTATCATTCAAACCGGATGCGCGGAGGGACTCCTCTACACTCCGTCAAGATTCAGAGGATAAGGGTCCGCTAGCCCGCTTTCCGGCAGGCCTTCCCCGACAATCAAAGGACAGATAAGCGTGTAGAAAGCCGCCTGGTGCGGCGTTTGGACGGCGGTTCGACTCCGCCCATCTCCACTAAGATAACCGGCTCACCGCCGGTTATTTCATTTTATTTTTATATTTTTGCAAGGTGAGGGTGAAAGAGACCATATTTGATCCCCTTAGGAAGAAGGACGTCCCGCTGACCCCTGAGGAAGAGGTCCGCCAGTGGTTCATCGGGGTGCTCCGTGACAATATGGATGTCCCTGTGCATATGATGATGAGCGAAGTGCCGATGAAGGTCGCCACCCCATCCGGAATAAAGCCTTACAGGGCCGACATAGTGGTGTATTCCAGGGAAGCGGCCCCTTTGATGGTGGTGGAGTGCAAGCGGCCTTCGGTCGTCCTTTCACGCGAGACCGCGCTTCAGGCTCTCCGTTACGCCTCCTTGATGGAAGTTGACTGGATAGCTATTACAAACGGTCCGGTGACTTTCGCTTTCAGGAAGGAGGACGGCGTCTTCAAAGCTGTGGACACTTTGCCCAAGTATCTGGAAATGAACGGTAAATGAGCAGTACGATTACTGAAGGGTTCCTTGACCGTCCGGTGTTCGGAATGGTGTCGGAGGTGGCGGAAAGCCTTGGTGTAAGGGCTTTCGTCATCGGGGGGTATGTCCGCGACTGTTTCCTTGGAAGGCTGAACGACGACATTGATATCGTCGTGGAAGGCAGCGGTATCGCCCTCGCGGAGGCGGTAGGAGCAAGGACCGGTTCCAAAGTTACCGTTTACAAGAATTTCGGAACTGCGATGCTCCGGTACAAGGGCATTGAACTCGAATTCGTAGGAGCCCGGAAAGAGTCGTATGACCGCTCGTCCAGGAATCCGGTAGTCGAGGACGGCACCCTCGAGGAGGACCAGCTCCGCAGGGATTTTACCATCAACGCGATGGCCTTCAGCCTCCAGAAAGAAGACTTCGGCGCCCTCGTCGATCCTTTCGGAGGCATACGGGACCTTGCCGACGGCATAATCCGCACTCCGCTCGATCCGGATACAACTTTCAGCGACGACCCTCTGAGGATGCTCAGGGCGGTCCGTTTCTCTACTAAGCTTTCAACTCCGGACCATACTTTCAGGATTGTCCCGGAGGCGCTCGAATCGATGCGGCGAAATCGCGAAAGGCTCGGGATCCTTTCCCGCGAGAGGATAGCGGAAGAATTGGATAAGATTCTTGTATGTGATTATCCGTCAAGAGGTTTCGTCCTGCTTGACCAGACCGGCCTGTTAGAGTTGATCCTTCCCCAGCTGACTCGCCTCAAGGGCGTCGAGACGGTCGATGGCAAGGGCCACAAGGATAATTTCGCCCACTCCCTGCAGGTGCTGGACAATGTGGCCGAGGGCGAGAGGGAGCGGGGAACCGGCCCTGACCTATGGCTACGCTGGGCAGCTCTCCTTCATGATATAGGCAAACCGCAGAGCAAGCGGTTCGTCGCGGGGACAGGATGGACCTTCCACGGCCACGATGCTATCGGCGCCAGGATGGTGCCCGGAATCTTCGGGGCCCTGAAGATGCCCCTGAACGAGAAGATGAAATATGTCCAGAAACTCGTCGGGCTCCATCTCCGTCCTATTGCGCTTGTGGATGAAGGGGTTACGGATTCCGCTGTCAGAAGGCTCCTGTTCGATGCCGGCGACGACATCGACGACCTGATGCTGCTTTGCAACGCCGACATAACATCCAAGAACCCCGCGAAGGTGGCGAGGCTGCACTCCAATTTCAATCTCGTGAAGCAGAAGCTTGTGGAAGTGGAAGAGAAGGATGCTATCCGGAATTTCAAGAATCCGATAACTGGGGATTACATAATGAATCTCTACGGAATCGGCCCCTGCCATCTTATCGGCGAGATAAAGGAAGAAGTCAAGGAAGCTATCCTTGACGGAAGGATCGGCAACAATTTCGAGGAGGCGGATTCGATGATGCGTTCTTTGGCCGCATCCAAAGGCTTGATACCCAAGGAACAATGAATATTCTCGCAGGGACATACCTGGATTACCTCTCTTCGGTCTGGTGATACTCCGATAAGGCTCTCGACTCATACCGTCATATCCTCGGACAATTCTGCGACTTTGTCGAGGATGACATACCCGGCGGCCTTACATCCTCTGTGATAAGGGGTTATGAGGTTCATTTGATGGACGGGAAGTCCATCGGTCCGAGGACTGTCAACCTGCACCTGTCGGTTTTGAGCGGATTCTGCCGTTTCCTCCTGAGGGAGGGGGTATTGCAGTCCAATCCGGTCTCGACCGTCAGCCGGCCCAAAACCGAAAAGAGACTTCCGGAGTTCTACCGGTATTCTTCACTGGAGGAGTATTTCAAAGGGAATGATTTCCTGGTTGACGAGGCCGATGCCTTCATGGACAGGAAATACTATGGGAGGCGGCTGGGACGGCTGATTGTCAATCTGCTATATTGCACCGGCATCAGGCGGAGCGAACTCATTTCCCTCAATGTCGGTTCAGTGGATTTCGGAAGGCGGATTCTCCGGGTAAGGGGAAAAGGAGACAAGATGCGAGAAATTCCGCTGGTGGAAGGGATATGTAAAGAAATTTCACTATATTTGAATGCGGTTCAGTCGCTGACAGGGGCAGCACCCGGTAGCGGAGACCCTCTCCTGGTGACGGAAAAGGGAGCGCGGCTGTACCCGGTGTTCGTCGACCGCACCATCAAGCAGGAACTTGGCGGAGTGGAAGGCATCACGGGACGCAAGTCGCCGCACGTGCTAAGGCACACTCTGGCCACGGACCTGCTGGACAGGGGGGCGGACCTGGATTCCATCAAGGAATTGCTGGGGCACTCCTCTCTTGCCGCGACCCAGGTGTACACCCACAGTTCGGCTGAACGGCTGAAGAAAGTTTATGAACAAGCCCACCCAAGGGCAAAAAGCACAGGTAATTATGGAGATCAGAATCCAATCCCTGAAGTTTGATGCAGATCAGAAGCTGCTCGACTTCGTCCAGAAAAAAGTCGCCAAGCTGGAAAGATTCTTCGATGGAGTAGGCGATGTAGACGTTACCTTGTCACTCCTTTCGGAACCTGACAACAAGAGTGTCAAGCTCCAGACTCACGTTCCTGGCGGAGAACTCATCGTGGAGAAGAACGCCAAGACATTCGAGGAGGCCGTAACGGAAGCGGCCGACGTGATGAAGGAAAAGATAGTCCGCACGAAGGAGAAAAAGTTCGATAAGTAATCTTTGAACATGGGGCGGCTTTCAAGGCCGCCCCGTTTTTGTTTTGGCGAAGAACGATTTCAGACTAAGCCTCAAGCAGTACCGCGAGATGGCGGAGGAGGTCTCCAGGGGGATCTTCAAGAATATCTATATTTTGATGGGGGAGGACCCGTATTACCCCGAGAAACTCTGCAAGCTGATACAGGACAACGTCCTGCAGGAATGGGAAAGGGATTTCAACGAGACCGTGTGTTTCGGCTCCGAAGTCGATGCCGACTATGTAGTGACGGCGGCAAGGCGCTTCCCGATGATGGCAGAGCGCCAACTGGTTATGGTAAAGGACGCCCAGGCGATGAGAAGCGTCGAGGATATCGCCCTCTATTGCCAGAAGCCGCTTGATTCCACGGTCCTGGTCCTGCTTTTCAGGGGAGTCTCCCTGGATAAGCGCAAATCCCTTTACAAGGCAGCGTCAAAGGCCGGCGCGGTATTCGAATCCGTTCCGGTGAGGGATTACGAGATGCCGGGCTGGATCCGGGAATACTATTCCGGACGGGGGCTTGACATCGACCCGGAGGCGGCGGCCCTTCTTGCCGAGTATTCCGGCACTGACCTTTCCAAACTGGAACTTGAGACTGAAAAGCTTTTGAGGAACCTTCCGGAGGGGACGGTGAGAATATCGGTCGGAGATATCGAAAAGAATGTCGATATCAGCCGGCAGTTCAGCGTGTTCGAACTGACCAGGCAGCTTTCCTGCAGGGATGTCCGCAAGGCGGTCAGGACAGCCGGATTCATCGGCAGGGCCGCTAAATTTGCGCTGCCGATGACCATAAGTGCCCTTTTCTCCCATTTCTACCGCGTATTGAAATATGGTTCTTTCCTGAAGTCGAACCCCGGTGCGGGCACTGACGCCAGGGCGAAACTCCTTGGCATCCAGCCTTATTTTCTCAAGGAATACGATGAAGCCGTCCGCTTCTATCCCATTCCGAAGTGTATGAAAGTCCTGTCCCTGCTGGAGGAGTACGACTTCAAGTCGAAGGGCGGCGATGCCGGGGAAGCTCCGGTCGATGAATTGTTTACTGAACTTATTATGAAAATATTAACCGTTTAAGAAGAAATGATTGAAGTTCAAAATGTTACCAAGACATTCGGTGAGAAAGTGGCGCTTTCGGACATCTCCCTCGAGATTCCCGACGGCAAGATTTTCGGCCTGCTCGGGCCGAACGGAGCCGGTAAGTCCACTCTCATCAGGATAATCAACCGGATCACCATACCGACGGCCGGGCAGGTGTTTTTCAACGGTCATCCGATCAATGAGGAAGATGTCGCCAGGATCGGTTATCTCCCCGAGGAACGCGGCCTGTACCGCAAGATGAAGGTCGGCGAGCAGGCTATGTACCTGGCCCAGCTGAAGGGAATGTCCGCGAGGGATGCTGCAACTGCCCTGAAGGAATGGTTCGTACGATTCGGCATCCAGGACTGGTGGAACAAGAAGGTGGAGGAACTTTCCAAAGGTATGGCACAGAAGATCCAGTTCGTCACGACGGTGGTGCACAAGCCTTCGCTGATGATCCTGGACGAGCCTTTTTCGGGCTTCGATCCGGTTAATACCGAGCTGATCCGCAAGGAAATCCTTCGTCTTAAGGATGAGGGAGCCACGATTATCCTTTCTACCCACAATATGGAGTCGGTAGAGGAACTCTGTGACGAGATCGCCCTCATCAACAATGCCAAACTTGTGGTTACCGGAGGCGTAAATGAGATCCGCCACCGCTGGGGAGGCAACAATGTGGAACTGGTATATACCGGAGACCCTATCACCGATGTCAGCGGCGCTTTCCGGGTGCTTTCGGACGAAAACAATGCCGGACGCCATACTGCAACCCTGTCCCTGGAGGAAGGAGCCGACTCCAACAGGGCGATTTCCGAGGTATTGGCCCTCGGCGTTACTGTAAATTCATTCAAGGAGCTCATCCCCAGGATGAACGACATTTTCATCAAACTTGTAACCGGGAAAGACAATGAACCTGCATAAACTTGGCATAATAATCCGGAGGGAGTATCTTAACAAGGTTAAGAAGAAATCCTTCCTCATCATCACTTTCCTCGCTCCGATTCTTTTCGCGGGGATCTGCATCCTTCCTTCCATTATAATGTACGCCACGAAGGAGGAGGCTCGCCAGATTGGTGTCATTGACCGTTCCGGCATAGTCCTTCCGTACCTTGAGAGTTCCGAAACGATTGAATACAAGACGCTTCCGCTCGACACGGATGTGGATGCCATCAAAAATGACCTCAAATCAGAGGGCCTGGATGTGCTGCTTGTGGTGTCTGAACTCGACACGGAAGCGCGTACCGTTACGGCAGGATGCTATTCTTCGAAGCCGCTCGGCCTTGAGACCGGGCAGGCCATAGAAAACCGGATAAACAAAGCCGTGGAGGATTACAGGATCGATTCCTACAACATAGAAGGCCTGGAGAATATCCTGAAAGATGTGAAGTCCAATGTCAAGCTGACCACTTACACCATCGACAAGGCCGGTAAGGAAACCATCTCTGAATCAGGTGTATATATGGCGATTTCCATGATACTGGGAATGGCTATCTATATGTTCATCGCGATGTTCTGCGGTATGGTGATGACAAGCGTCATAGAGGAGAAGTCGAGCCGAGTGGTGGAGGTCCTGGTATCGTCGGTCAAGTCTACCGAGCTGATGTTCGGAAAGATTATAGGCGTGGCCATGGTGGCCCTTACCCAGTTCCTGCTCTGGATCCTCCTGACCGGAATGATCATAGGAATAGTGGGCGGAATATGGGGCTTCGGCAATATCCTGGGCGGTTCCGGCGCTGCCGATCCCTCGGCGGTGGTATCCTCGATGGGCGTCCCGGAGGGAATGGACCTCGGCGCTCTTACGGATATCGCCGGGACCGCTGCCGTGACAGATACCGCTTCGGTCGCCGCTCCTGCGGCTCCGACCGGGATGCAAGCCATAATGAGCACGCTCGGGAACCTGAATTTCGCCAGGATAGGCATCGCGTTCCTGCTCTACTTCATATTCGGGTACCTGCTCTATGCGTCCTTGTTTGCGGCCATCGGTTCGGCTGTCGAAAACGAGGCCGATACCCAGCAGCTGCAGCTTCCTGTGACGGTGCCGCTCATGCTGGGCTTCTTCGTGGCATTGTACGCTTTCAAGGCCCCCGACAGTTCGCTGGTGTTCTGGTGTTCGATGATTCCGTTTACGTCGCCGATAGTGATGCTGGCGCGTATCCCGTTCGGAGTGCCGCTCTGGGAACTCATCCTGTCGGTTGCAATCCTAATCGGTACCTTCGCCGCCTGTGCCTGGGCTTCCGCCAAGATCTATCACGTCGGAATACTGATGTACGGCAAGAAATCCTCTTTCAAGGACCTCTGGAAGTGGCTTAAACAGAAGTAGATATGTACGTAAAGCGGTTACTGTTGACCTTAATGGTTATAATGCTGGCACCGGCCCCGCCGGCCCTGTCGCAGACGAAGTTGTCGTTTTACTATGACGCAGCGGGGAACCAGACGAGCCTTACCGTGACGATTACCACTCCCCGTGGGGTTGAGGTCAATCCAGGAGAGGAGACAACGGTCGATTGGCTGTCGTTATTGTACGACCCTTCCTCCGGGGAATTGCGCGTCCGGAATGCCGATAGACCCGTCCGGTATACCCTGAAGGCAGCCGACGGAAGTATTTCTGACCGTGGTCGGAATGACGAAGTCTTTTTGGGTCTTTCGTCGCTGGAAGAGGGGGACTACACATTGTTCCTTCGGAGCGGATTCCGTAAGGAATGGTTGTCCATATCTGTCAGGAAAGAGTAATATGAATTTTTCTAGACAAAGGATCCTGTCTGTCACGGCCACCCTGGTTGTCGGCCTGGCGGCCGGAGGATTGTGCCATGCGCAGGAGTCGGTCAAGGATGGCAAACTTGATATGCCGAGGGATACCGTCAAGAAGGAGCGGCCGGTTCCACCCCCTCTTGAGCGGACAGAGATTGACGGCAACGGTGACACGGTGACGGTATTCTATTACCTTCCCCATGATTACGGGACCCCGGGAAAAGGGCCGGATGGAGAAAGTTCAGAGCCCTCCCCCGGAAAAGGACAACGGCGTATCGATAGGGATACTTCACGCATTGCTTTCCGTGGCCCGAACCCACAGCAGTACGACTTCGGGGAGATAGCGTTCACGGAGGACGTATCCGCCCT
>JAEEGL012607436.1_pt1 | contig 27012 bp, 14 predicted proteins | sample 9134231 | NCBI WGS metagenome assembly JAEEGL01 (sample SAMN16246548, study PRJNA631951) | gut metagenome | biome: gut microbiome; feature: rumen; material: fiber-attached | host: Bos | place: Iran: Karaj | collected 2018-10 | reverse complement strand
GATCCGTCGTGATCAACCGCGTGCTCAGCGGCAAATTCCCTGATACCGTGGCCGGCGTCATCTATCAAAGGAGCCAGTTTTCCCCTGTCGCCAGCGGGCGATTTGAGCTTGCGCTTGCGTCTGACAAGGCGACGTCAGCCTGCTATCAGGCAGCGGATGAGGCCATGTTGGGCGTGACCAACGTCGGCGTATGCGTGTTCTTCCGCACGCCCATTCCGGGACTAGTCGGCATCAGCATCGGCGGACACGTATTCTACTAATCCTTTCGGGCACAAGCAATAGACAAGATAAAAACAAAAGGGCAATTTCCCTATGACGATATGTCAGGAGAAAATTGCCCTATCTTTTTGCACATTTATATCATTCGATCAAATTTAGTGGCGAGAAGATCCTTATAGCCCTAGCTGCTCAATGGGGCTTTGGAGGCGATCAAATTTGTCACGGTAGATGACATCGAGCAGATTGTTGAGGCGGTGAAGGCCTGCGGTTAATTGCTCGGACGTGATCAGACCCTGTTCCAGCGCGTCTGCCATTTCATCCAAATCAACGACCCTGACTTGTCCGTCTGGGAAAACGACGACGTCCGCCAAAAGGTCCGTGACGGTCAGGGAGTTTTCTGTCTCATTATAATCATAATCCACGATGTCGCAATACCAATACAGCACAGAATTGTCCTGGCGATAGAACTTGCTGACCTTAAAGCCCTGCTTTAGGTAGTAGATGGAGCAGCCGTGCGAAAAATCCAGCTTGGGATTGATGGTGTTCCAGGTCGTCACGATCACCTCATCATCCGACCGCACGATGATGTCATCCTTTAAGTACTTACATTCCTCTGGGATAATTCTTTTCCGATAAAGCTTTAAATCTTTTGTGAACATGAGAATGCCTCCCTTCTTCTTCCGCGAATTATATCCATTTTACGCCCTCATTTTCAAGCAGTCAACGACATGTCCTCTTTTTTTATTGATTTTTTTCTGAAGATACCATACGATGATATTAGAACACTGGAAACGCTATCGCGAAGCGATTAAAATCCAGCGAAATATTCTTCGTTGAAATGGAGCCGAGTGAAATGGAGCAATGAATTCATTTGGAAAGGAGAAAATCCGATTGGAGACCAGATCGGACGGTATGCAAAATGGAGTTATGTGTGAGAACAAAAGGTAACTCATCAGCGCGCGGGAAAAGAAAGGTATTTTTCTCATGTCATCCTGACGATTTTGACAGATATTTTGACATGATCTGTGATGATATTTTTGGGTTGCAAAATTGTGCCATTTATTATGCAAAGGATACCGATCCCAAAGCAAGGGATCAAGAGGAAACCAATCTGGCATTTGAAGAAATCAGCCTTTTGGTCATTCCTATCACCTATCAATTACTTACGGAATCAAATCGCGCGATGGACGAGGATTTTGTGTATGCCAAAGAGCACCATATCCCGATCCTCCCGATCATGGTGGAAAAGGAAATTGATGAATTCTACGAGAGGAAATTTGATAAAATTGAATACCTAAACCGTTTGGAGACGGATGCGACGTCCCTTGGTTATGCGAATAAACTCTCTAAATTCTTAGGTGCCGTGCTCCTTAATGATGAAATGACTGCCAAAATTCGTGCGGCATTCGAAGCATATATTTTCTTAAGCTACCGCAAAAAGGATCGCAAATATGCGAATGAACTCATGAGACTGATCCATCGCAATCCCCTTTGCAGTGACATTGCCATCTGGTATGATGAATACCTAATGCCTGGGGAGGATTTCGAAGATACGATCAAGGAGGCATTGGAGAAATGTAATCTTTTTGCCATGGTCGTGACGCCAAACATAACGGAGAGGGGAAATTATGTCCTTGAAAACGAATATCCGCAGGCACGTAAGAGTGGGAAAACCATCTTGCCCGTTGAAATGGTGGATACGGATGAAACCGTTTTAAAGGATTTATTTGAAGGAATTCCAGAGAGCACAAAGGGAACGGGTGACGAATCCTTCTATCGACAAATTCTTGAAATTCTTGCGTCGAAGGGAAAAATGGAGCAAAAGGATGACCCCGAGCACAACTTTTTAGTTGGGTTGGCATATCTTGACGGAATTGACGTGGAAAAGGACTATGAGCGTGGCATAAAGATGATCACGACTGCATCGGATGCAGGATTGCTGGAAGCCATGGAAAAACTGGCAGACATTTACGTGCATGGAATTGGCGTGGAAACAGATCTGGAAAAGAGCCGCGATTTGCTTCAAAAAGCCGTAAAGCAAGCGGAGGCGATCCATGGTCCTAAAGATCAACGGACTTTAAGTATTCAGTCACATTTAATGGAGGTTTACGGACATTTATTTCAACTAGAGTCGGCGGTGGAATTAGCAGAGTATATTTATGAAACAAGAAAGGAACTGCTCGGCGAAGAGCATCCAGATACTTTAAATTCCCTGCGAGATTTCGCGGCTGTTAACATTACGGCAGGAAATTATCAGGTTTCCTTAGAAGCATTGGAAAAAGTATGCCCTATTTTCTCCAAGACGTTAGGTGATGAGTGCCCGGAAACGATTTTAGCTTATTATACTTTGGCTCAAACCTACCAGTATTTGAATGATTATACAAAAGGCATGGAAATAATCTCTGCCTTATATGAGACCTGCAAAAAGTGCCTGGGGGAGCGTGATATCCTAACTCTGAGGGTAAAACAGATGCTTGGCAGCCAGCTGATTTGTCTTGGAGATTTTCAAAACGCGATAGAGCTTTTCCAGGAACTATATGAGGAACAACAGACATATTTAAAGGACGAACGGGACGCTGCCTTTAGCCTTTCCTTTTTAGGACAAATCTATGGAATGCTTTCGGATTATGAAAAAGCGATTCCTGCCTTATGCCGTGCACATGAGATGTTAGAGCATAAGCTTGGTCCTGAACATCCAGAGACATTGTGTGCATTGCAATCAGTTGCTGCGGCATATGATCTGATTGGCATGCGCGATGAGGCCTTTGACATTAACCGTAAAATTTTGGAGGTCTATCGTAGGATTTATGGGGAAAAGAATCCACTTACGTTACAAATATATCGTGCAATGGCTTCGAGTTATGGCGAAAAAGGCGACATGGCGAAAGCCATTGAAATACTGAAAAGCGTATGTAACGACTTGAAGGAATTCTATGGAGAGGAACATATTGAAACGATCTCCGCGTTTCATGAATTGGCGTATAGTTACGGGAAAACTGGGAATTATGAAGAAGGACTGAAGCTTGCCCTGAAGACTTACGAGCTAGCTAAGAATACCTTGGGAGAGGACAATCAAATTACGCTTCAGACAGTGAATAATATTCCGGCATATTATTATAGCTTAGGCCAATTTGAAAAAGCAGTGGAACTGGGGACTGAGGCATATGAAAATTACAAAAGAGTTTTTGGTGAAGAACATATGTTAACGCATTTGTTCCGTCTAAACATTGGGAAATACTATGGCGGATTGGGAGAATATGAAAAGGCGATTGAGATTCTCGAGGAGGAGTACGCAAAGCTGAGTGAAATGCTAGGACCAGAGAATCCCGAAATCCTGCCTAGGAAGATCTTTTTGGTCATGGCGTATGCGGGCAAGGGCGAGCGTGAAAAGGCACTCGCGATGGGAGAAGAATTGGTCGAGGCCTTGGACAGAGTGTTTGGAGAAGATCATCCCGAAACGCTTCAGGTAAAACAGAGATTAGAAGAGCTTCGAAAGGGATGACAATCTCCAAAGCAGCCTCAAATGAGTCCCCTTAACCATAAAGGATCACGGAAACAGTAAATACGCCATCTTCGGGCGCAAAGGAGCAAGCACCTCCGTATTTTTCCGTAATGCTCTTTACGGAGCTGATGCCGATGCCGTCTCCCTCGTGCTTGGTCGAGTGGAAAATTCCTGTTTCATCGCGCGAAACATTTTTGAAGCTATTTTTCACGATTAGGGAGAGGCAATGCATTCCGCTCGGCGTTTCAGAATACGCGGCAGTGAGATCAATAAAGCGCTTCCCCGATACCTCCTTGCAGGCATCCGCGGCATTTTCCAAGAGATTACCAAACAGAACGACAAGATGCTCCTTGGCTACAAAAACATCCTTCGGAAGGTCTGCCTTGACGGAAAAGGCGATGTCATATTTCGCTGCCGTTTCCGAGTAGAGCGCGAGCACGACATTGATCGTCTCATTTTCACAGAAGATCAAGGGTTGATCCAGAAGATTTTCCTCTGTATACATGGCAATCAGATCATCGAGCTTGGAGATGTCTCCGCTGTCCCTGATCTCCTTCAGCAGTGCCGCATGATGACGGATGTCGTGCTTTGTGCGGCGCATGTTTTCCAGACGGTCATTTAGGCTGTCATATTGCAGCCGTTGGATCGAGAGGACATGATTTTCTGCCAATAGTGCGGCGTTCTTCTCATAAAGCACTACGGTTTGGGTGACAATGCGGTAGATTAGGATGGAACCCGCGTCAACGATCAGTAAATAGATCGATCTGGCAGGATTCATGCTGTTTTCCAGAGTTGATGCCCCCGAGGCATAAAAATTTTGCTTTCCGATCAGGTAGAATACCGCAGGAATTAGCCAGAGATATCGCCACATAAAACCGCCAACCTTCTCCTTCTCCGTAGATTCCTTCGCCGCATCGCCGTGCGTACAGATATCTCGAAAGATCAGCAGATAGACAATCGGTATCTCAGCGATCAGTACGAGCGCCATAAATAGCGGATAGGTAAAATGATATACCAGCAGCGCCTCTTTTGGGAAAAACAGCCCTTCCAGACATTTTCCGACGGTCACCATGAAATCACCTAGCTCGGAAAGCACTAAAACGGTAAAGATTAGCTTCCCAATATGTTCCTGAAAGATGACGAAAATAAAGATGACATAACTCACGGAAGTAGCAATATCCAACGGAAAACCCGGAATGGATGGAAACTGGATTCTGATGAACATAACGAAAAACTGTATTACAAAGACTGCGCTCACAAGCGAGAGCGTGACCTTTTTCCCAAAGCGCCAGTGATCCCGAAAGGAATAGGTTGCCAATGTGATAAACGGGAACGAGCATAAAAACGAGTACATGCCTGTTACCCATAAAGAATAAATAGGGAAATGATCCATCATAGACAAAGTCCCTTCTTTTTTACTATTTGATTTAAACGATTCAAAGCGAATCCGCTTTTTACGGATGAGACAAGAATCGTTTTTATTTTTTCATATTCCCTTTGTTTCGTCAAGCAAAAACATTTCGTGCACGGAAAAAGTCAATTGGTGCATGTTTTGGTAATTTACGTCGCATTGTGGTATTGATATAATGTGCACGAAATGAAGATTTCTGCGCATGAATTTGCAATGATGCAGACTGACAAACTAGAGGAGGCTTTTATGCTGATAGCGATATGTGATGACAATAAGACGGATGCGGAAAAGATTCGGTTTGCATTGATGGACATAGCCGATGAACTGGAAATTGTTTGGTTTGACACGACGGCAAAGCTAATCGAAAGTATCAAGAAGGGGAGTTTTTATTCCCTGATTTTTCAAGACATTTATCTGGGAGATGAGAGCGGCATGGAAGCTGCGCAGGCCGTCAAAGAGCTTTCTCCTGAGACACAGATTATTTTTGTTACCACAAGTCTCGACCATGCGGTGGATGCCTTTAAGGTACAGGCGGCGGATTATCTTGTGAAGCCCTGTAGTGAAGCGGATGTTGTCAAGGCATTTGCCCGCGTGAATCTGCGAATTAGCAAGAAGGAACAGCCACCTGTCGTGCTGAACGTCGGAAAGGAGATTCACGTCTTCTATCATGAGAGGGTGACCAAGCTTGAAAGCGATCGCCACTATACCGTGATTTGTCAACAGAATAAAAGTGACCGCGTGCACATTAACTTCACTGATGCGGCAAAATTGTTTGGACAGAGCTTTATCGAAATTCGCAGAGGGCTGTTGGTCAATCCGAAATACATTGAACGTATCAGCGGAACGGACGTAATTCTGGCAGACGGAAGCACTTACGCACTCCCCAAGGCAAAGAGGGACGACGTGGTTGCACTGTATACCGAGTTTGTGACGAAGAAGCTGGGAAAATAAAGGAAAGAATAGAGCTAGACAAAAATAATGGTTATGGCAAAGCGAAAAGCAAGGCTTTAATCAATCCTGTGGGAGGTAACATATGGCTGATTGGGTAATAGTAGTAGATGATGATCCGGCAAATAATAGGATGGCGGGATTTATCCTAAGTAATGCGGGATTTCGGGTTACGGCGCTGAAATCTGGGCAATCCCTCTTGGACTATGTTGAGAATAACGGGTATCCTGATTTGGTGTTGTTGGACATTAACATGCCGATGATGGATGGTTTTGAAACCATGCGGCGTTTTCGGGAGCAGCCTCGCGGAAAGGAAACTCCCGTGCTTTTTTTGACGGCTGATGAGAACGAGGATTTTGAGACGAAGGGTCTGTCGCTCGGAGCGATGGATTTTATTAAAAAGCCATTTGTTCCGGACGTGCTTGTTATCCGCGTAAAGCATATCATTGACCTGAACCATCTTCAGAAGGACCTGGAACAGGAGGTCAAGAAGAAGACGGAGGAAAACGAGAAGCTGTTTATTCAGGTCGTGCAGTCACTGGCGGATGCCATTGATGCCAAGGATACCTATACCAATGGTCACTCCGGACGCGTTGCACAGTATTCCAGGGAAATCGCCAGACGCTATGGGTACAGGGGAAAGAAGCTGGATGACATTTATATGATGGGGCTGTTGCACGACGTTGGCAAGATCGGCGTGCCGGATGCCGTGATCAACAAGCCTGCCAAGCTGAACGACGATGAATTTGAACAGATTAAGAATCATCCCGTGATGGGAGCTAGGATTTTGAAAAATATCAAAGCCATGCCAACGCTTGCCACGGGTGCAAGATGGCATCATGAACGTTACGGCGGAGGCGGATATCCTGACAGTCTGAATGGCGAGACGATACCTGAGGAGGCAAGAATCATTGCCGTTGCAGACTCCTATGACGCCATGTCCAGCAGGAGAAGCTATCGCGACGTGCTTCCGCAGGAAATTGTTCGGATGGAGATAGAAAAGGGGCGAGGAACCCAATTTGATCCTAAATTTGCAGACATCATGCTGACCATGATTGATGAGGATAAGGATTATCAAATGAGGGAGATGTGAGTATGAAAAAATCGTTTCATTTCATTATGATCATGGCTCTTACGGTGTTTTCTGCCGTTTTATTTTTCATCAATCGAATGCTGGGATTAGACATATGGATTCTGCCGGTTTTTTTGGTGGAGCTTCTCTTTTGCTGGTATCTTTTTATCTCTAAGCGAGGTTCGGAAAAGTTCGCTAGCTACAATTGTAGTTTTTTTCTCATGGTGGAGGTGTTTTATTATGCGGTGCACGTGGATACCATCTATGACAGCACTGCGGTCATTGTGCTGATGATTTTTCTGTTTGCGGCATCGGGAGAGGGCTTCCTTCTGCCGACAGGCACGATTACGGGGCTGGCAGGGATGCTGATGCAGCTTTGGCTTTCGGGTGAATTGGATCATTTAAGGCAGGAGCCATCCCAGGTCGTTCGAACGGGATGGCAATTTCTGTTGGTTCTTTTATCTGCCCTTGCGGCGAAGAAGATCATATCCGCATGGGAAGACATGGCGCGGAAATATCAGATGGAGATCGAGGACGTCAGAAAGGAAAACGGCAAGGTCAACAACTTTTTGGCGAATGTTTCCCATGAGATTCGCACGCCGGTCAATGCAGTCATCGGCATGTCTGCCGTGCTGGAAAAGGAACAGCTGCCGCAATCCGTACATAATGAACTGAGGGCGATTTCCAAGGCGGGACACCGCGTGGCCGAGCAGATCAGCGACATCCTTGATTTTACCGAGATCGACATGGAAAAGCTGTCGGTAAACAAGGGAACCTATATGATCAATTCCGTTGTCAATGATTTGATGACGCAGGTTTCCTTTATGGAAAAGAATGGGCTTGAGCTGGTCGTGGACATGGAAGCGAACATTCCGTCCGTAATGGTCGGAGATGAGAGTAAGATCAAAAAGATTCTGTGGCATCTCATTGGCAACGGTTTTAAATTCACGAACAATGGCGGTATCTATGTACATATTTATACTGTAAAAAAGCCCTATGGCGTCAATCTGGTGCTAAGGGTTGAGGATACGGGCACGGGAATGGACGAGACGGAGGTCGGACATATCTATGACAAGTTTTATCAGTCAGACTCGGGAAGGTCTCGCATGGCCGGCGGCCTTGGCCTTGGAATTCCCATCGTCAGCGGGTTTGTCAAGGCGATGGGCGGAATTCTTTCCATCGAGAGCGAAAAGGGAAGGGGAACGCAGGTACAGGTGATCTTGCCGCAGGAGGTGGCAAACGAGGCACCCTGCATTTCCGTCAGGGATAAGGAAAAATGTGTCGTTGCGGGCTTCCTTGGATTTATCACGACGAATCATTCCCGCATTAGAGATTATTATATGGACATGATTACCCATCTGATCGAAGGCTTGGGGATTCCTTTTTTGCGCGTGCAGTCCATTGAGGAGCTGAGAAAGCTCTTGGAGACGGGAAAGGTGACACATCTGTTTGTCGGCACGGGCGAGTATCTGGAGAACAGGGCATATATCGACTCGTTCTCCCATAAGATCCACATCGCGGTTGTGGCGGAGAAGGATCTTCTTGGACAGGTCAAGCAAGGGATCATCGTGTTGGACAAGCCATTTTATGGAAGTCAGGTGGCAAATGTTTTGAATCAAACGGAAAAGCCTGGTTACAATCTGGAAGAGCATATGCGCTGTCCTGGCGTCAGGGCGCTGGTGGTTGACGATGAACCGATGAACCTCATGGTGGCGCAGGGCATCTTCGAATCCTATGGCATGGTCGTAACTACCGTGGGAAGCGGAGCGGAAGCAATCAATATCTGCGAACGGCAGGATTTCGACATCATCTTTATGGATCACATGATGCCAGGGATGGATGGCGTCGAAACCATGAAGCATCTAAGGCTGAATGCCGTGAAGAAAAAGAGTGAGCTATGCATCGTGGCACTCACGGCGAATGCCATCAGCTCCGCGAAGGAAATGTTTTTGGCGGAGGGCTTTGACGGCTTTATTCCGAAGCCCATCGAGATCACGGATCTTGAGAGAGTGCTAAAGCACGTGCTTCCAAAGTCTGCCATTGTTTATGAACGTACGGAGATTACGACTACCGGCGAGGAAATCGAAGAGCCTGTTGAAGAGACGAAGAAGGATTATTTTACCACCCTGAAGGAACAAGGGGTGGACGTGGAAACGGGACTGAAGTACTGCAGGGAGAACGAGGAATTCTACCGACAGTTGCTTCAGGAATATGCAAGTCCGATAGAAGAAAAGCTACAGCAGCTGCAAACATTTTATGATGCGGCAGATTGGCAGAATTATGCAATCCGCGTTCATGCCGTAAAAAGCACTTCTAAGATGATTGGCGCGGGAGCCGTCTCGGAGATGGCAAGGGAATTGGAACTGGCTTCGAAGGCAAAGGATGAGCATGCCGTTCAGAAATTGCATGCGCCCTTCATGGCGAAATATGAAAGTCTTCTGCGCGCGATCTGTGGAGACGAGAAGTCTTACGGCGAAGAAGGCTGCACAGATGAGGATGCCGTTGAATTCACGCCGGCAAGCCAAGAGGACGACGTGGTCGAGTTCGCTCCAGTAGAGAAGGATGATGACGTTCTGGAATTGGGGCCGAAGGAGGGGGAGAAGAATTGAGAAAAAAACTATCAAATTTCATTCATGGCATGGCTCTCCCGAATGGTGATTTCGCAGAACAGAAATTCAGATATTTTACCTTGATCGGCGTCATCGCCTTAATCATCGTGACCATCGGCAACATTATCATTCGAGAGGATCCCGTGGAGATCATTGCGCTGATCCTGACGGAGATTGCCGCACCCTTGGTGATGCTTATCTCCATACGAAAAAAGAAAATTCAGGTGGGTGCCATTTTAATTGCGCTCGGCATGATCTTCTTTATTCTTCCGATCGCCTTTTTCTTTGGCGGCGGACTCGAGGGATGTATTGTTTCCTGGTATGTCTTTTCCTATCTGTTTATTGGACTGATTTTGGAGGGAAAGCAGCGCACCTTCCTGCTGGTCCTGCTGACTGTTTCCGTGGTCATTTCCTATGCACTTGCGTATTTTTGGCCAGATCTGGTTTATCACCATGACAGATCCGTATGGTATATGGATTCCCTTCTTTCGGTTTTGGTTGTCAGTTATACGGTTTATCTGATGGTGGTCTTTCAAAATCAGCTGTTTATTCAGGAAAACCGAAGAACGCAGCAGCAGGCCGTTGAAATTGAGGCGCTGAATCGGTCACAGAACCGATTCTTCTCCAGCATGAGCCATGAAATCCGAACGCCTATCAACACGATCATTGGATTAAACGAGATGATTCTGAGGGAAGAGGTATCGGACGAGGTCGCAGAGGATGCCAGAAACATTCAGTCAGCGTCAAGGATGCTGCTGTCGCTGATCAATGACATTCTTGACATGTCAAAAATGGAATCGGGAAAGATGGAGATCGTCCGCGTTCCCTATGACACGGGCAAGATGCTTTCTGAGCTGGTAAACATGATCTGGGGCAGGGCAAACGAGAAGGGCTTAAAATTTGCAATCGACGTAGATCCCTACCTGCCCGCACAGCTGTTTTCTGATGAAGTGCGCATTAAGCAGATTTTGATCAATCTTTTGAATAATGCGGTCAAGTATACCGAAAAGGGTGAGGTTTCCCTGTCAATTCACTGTCGCAGGGCAGCAAACGGCAGAGTGGTTGTTATCTATCAGGTCGAGGACACGGGCATGGGAATACGCTCCGAGAGTATTCCATATCTTTTTGATGCCTTCAAGCGTGTGGATGAGGAGAAAAACCGTTACATAGAAGGCACGGGACTTGGCCTTTCCATCGTAAAGCAACTGGTGGAGCTGCTCGGCGGAGAAATCTCCGTGAGCAGTGTGTATACCAAGGGCTCCACATTCACGGTTTCCATAGAGCAGGAAACGGTCGATGATGCAGTGATTGGACAATTCTCACCGCAAAAATATCATGGCGATCACAGTCGAAGCTATTATCAGCAACAGTTTGAAGCGCCTGACGCAAAGGTGCTGATTGTGGATGACAATAAAGCAAATCTCATGGTGGCGTCAAAGCTTCTTCGAGATACGAAGGTGCAGATTGACACGGTGGAAAGCGGCGAGCAGTGCTTAAAGCTGACGGCGCAAAAGCACTATGATGCAATTTTCATGGATCACATGATGCCGGAGATGGATGGCGTGGAGTGCTTTCGCAGAATTCGTGAACAGACTGGCGGAATGTGTAAAAATACGCCCGTTATCGTGCTCACTGCCAATGCGGATGGAGAGAATCGGGCACTCTATAAGAGGGAGGGCTTTGATGCCTACCTTGTGAAGCCCGTGGAGGGAGCAGCCTTGGAGGAGACGCTGAAATCCCTGCTTCCCAAGGAACTGATGACGGGCAGTGATTCCACGGTTGCAGCCTATGGGTCAGATGCCGTCGTGCGACAGATTCGGCGAAAGGCCGCCATCATGATAACGACGGACAGCGTCGCGGATCTTCCGGAGGAGCTTGTCCGAAGCATGAACATTCGAGTTCTTCCCTATCGCGTCGTTACCAAGGATGGAATCTTTGACGATGGAACGGAGGCGAAGGGTGACGCAATTCTTAGGTACCTTGCGGATGACAAGGTTGCGGCCAGAAGTGAATCGCCTGAGGTTTCCGATTATGAGGAGTTCTTTGCGAAGGAGCTGACGAACGCACAGTATCTTTTGCATGTTGCCATGGCAAAAAAATCAAGCAGAGGCTTTGCCAATGCAAGCGAAGCGGCGTTATCCTTCTATAACGTCAAGGTCATCGACTCCGGGCATCTTTCCAGTGGCATGGGACTGATGGTCATGGAGGCGGTGAAGGAGGCTGAGAATCACAGTCAGGATACGGACATGCTTGGAAAAAATTTGGCAGCGTTAAAGGATGCGATACAGACCAGCTTTATTGTGGACAATACGGAGTATTTAACCAGAAACGGTCGTCTGTCTCCATGGCTGAATAAGCTGTGTACTGCACTAATGATTCATCCCGTGATTGTGATGAAGGACAGTGAAATGACCGTGGGAGGCATTATCTTTGGAAGCGGCAAAAGAGCCAGACAAAAATACATTCACAAGGCATTGCGCGGCGTGAGCAACGTCGACACGGATACGTTATTTATCACACATGCAGGAATATCTGGTGAGGAGCTTGCGCAGATACGGAATGAGGTGGAAACGATCATGAAATTTGAACATGTATATGTTCAGCAGGCGTCTCCGGCGATTTCCATCAACTGCGGCCCTGGCAGCTTTGGACTGATCTTCAGAAGGAGGTATCAGCATGAGGGATAAGATCTTATATCTGGACCTTGGCGCAATCCCTATTTTTGTTATTATCTGGTATACCACCATTTTCCGTAAGATGACAAAGGGCAGATCAAACGTTTTATTCTTATGGGTGACAGCGCTCGCATTTTTCACGGTGGTTTCTGATTTGCTGGCGGGTGTTTTCATGAGTGAACGCCCTTTGGATGAGGCTTCGCAAAAGATCGTCATCGTTACGGAATACTTGTATTTTATCCTGCGTAATGGAACAAACATGCTATATTTTTTCTTTATGTTTGCCATTACGCGAACCTGGTACCGCATCAACGCTCTATGGAAAAAGATATTGTTCCTTCTTCCTTATATTGGCGTCCTGGCAATGCTGGCGCTAAATGAAGGAACCCATGCGGTATTTACCGTCAGCGCGGAAGAGGGATATATGCGCGGCAACTATATTTTGCTGCTGTATGTCTTTGCAGCCTTTTATTTGATCGCGGGCATGGCGTGCCTGATCTCCTGCAGGCGCGCGCTGGATCTGGGCGCATTGCTGGCGTTGTCTGCGATGTATGTCCTCAACATTGTTGCCGTGGTCATTCAGCTTCTCTACTCTGAGATGCTAATCGAATGTTACTTTACCAGCATTTCCCTGCTGTTTATCGTTTTGTTTGTCCAGCGTCCTGAAAAGCAGGTGGATTTAAGTACTGGACTGCCGGGCTATCAAGGCTTCAGGGAGGAAATGGGCAAGATTAAGGCGGCGGGGCAGAACATTCAGATCATCGTAGTCAGCATTCTCAATGCTTATGACATCAGCCGTTACATGGGAGAGGAAGCCTATGTCGGCTATATTCATGCCATAGAGGCAGAGATACGCACATATGCCAAAAAGGATCGATTATCCTGTGAACTGTATTATGAGCAGCCCGGAAACTTTTATGTCATTTTGGAGGATACGAAGTATAATCCCGTTCAGGCAATTCCGGAGATCAGGGAAAACCTTCAGTCGTATCTGGGGGAGGCGGCCAAAGCCGGCATCCGGGCGGATGCGCGAATCGTGACCATTCAGTTCCCGAAGGACATTAGCGACGTGGACGAATTGTTGAACTTTGGCCATGACTTTACTCGCTTTGCTGACGTGGACAGATTATATAGCCATGCGGACAAGATCATTGCACAGAAGGATTACCAGATTGAGACGCACTTTCGTGAGATTTTGGATCGCGCCATGAACACGGACAGCTTTTCCCTGTCCTATCAACCGATCTGGTCCACAAGGCAGAAAAAATACATTGCGGCAGATACGATGATGGAGTTGACGGACGAACAATATGGAACGCTGGACATGACCGTAATCATGGGCACGGCGGAGAAGAAGGGCCTGAGCATACGCCTTGGGAACTATCTGATGGAACGGGTTTTTATGGACATTCGGGAGAAAAAACTTGCGGAATACGAATATGTTCACGTCCCGCTCTCCACGGTACAATGTATGCAGCTTGATTTCACGGACAAGGTATGGAAGCTGAGGGAGAAATATGGCATCCATCCGGAACAGGTTTGCTTCTCCTTTAAGGAATCCGTGTATGAGAATATCAGTGAGGTGTTGAATGAAAATCTCAACAGGCTTTCAGCGCAGGGTTACAGGCTGATGCTTGACGGCTTCGGCAAGGGTTATTCGAACCTGGAGAGAGTGTTGGAATTCCCGCTGATGGCCGTTCGCCTGGACAAGAGCCTGATCTTATCCTCCGTTGATCAGGAAAAGCGATTCATCATCAAGGGTATCATTAACATGCTTTCGGAGGCTCGGCTGACGGTGATTGCACAAGGGGTGGATGATGATCATACCATGCAAATGCTAGTTGACATGGGGTGTGAATTGATTCAAGGAGATTACAACTAGGGCGCTCTCAAGGGCAAAGAGGTGAAGGTCAACTGGAAAATCTTTATCATTCCTCCATCTTTGTTCATGGTAATCTATGGAATTATGGGATGGATGATCGAAATCCGAGACTATAATGAATATGTGGTCATTTTGACTTACACATTTTCTTCCATCATCGTGTTCTTGTTTATCTGGGCTTTTCATGTCATCGTGAAAACATTAGTGCAACAAATGAAGCAGTCATGGCTAAGAATGAGGTAAAAACCCTTTCCGTAGAAGGTCATGGAGGCATTGGCACACACCATCGATACGTGCAGACGTCGCGGAAGCAAGGGCTGCCGATGCTGAAAGAAAATGCGCAGAGCTGATGGCCATCATTGAGGGTAGGAAAGCGTAATGAATCAAAACTCAACGTGGGAGGGATTTGTCCCTCCCATAATTATTGACAAAGCTAAATGATAGTGATACACTAGCATAGGCATATGAGGGCTTTTTTTTATGTTCTTTAATAGAAGGGGAGACGATCTTGAGAGGCGTTGGAAAAGAAGCGGTGTTAATCGCCGAAAAAAGAACAAAATGCTTGGAAACGGCATACAGACTTTTTTGTAACAAAAACATTGAATCCGTTTCCCTGCAGACCATAGCGAACGAAGCGGGAATCCCGATTGCCACGCTGTACAAGTATTTTACGAACAAACAGACCATCGTGATCGAGGTGGCATCCCTAAAGTGGAAGCAGTTTCTGGATGGATTCAAGGAGCGCAGGCAAAGCGCGGAGTTTGACGGAATGACCGCCGCCATGCTTTATGAAGTCTATCTGGATGCCTTTTTGGATTTGTATAGAAACCACCGGGATCACCTGCGATTTAACCAGATGTTTAATATGTACGTACAGGGCGAGCATATTGGCGGGGCGGCCCTTAAGCCGTATCAGGGCATGATTGAGAACCTGAAGGCAAGGTTTCATAACATATTCCTATTGGCACGGAAGGATCGGACCGTGCGGACTGACGTTTCGGAGGACGAAATGTTTTCCACGACGCTTCACCTGATGCTCGCGGCGGTGACAAGATACGCGGTGGGACTGGTGTACGTACCGGAGGACGGTTTTGAACCGGAGAAGGAGCTGCTTGTACTGAAGGAGGCGCTCCTGGAGAAATACAAGGCGCCACCCGCGACGTGACGTTTACGAGATTATCATTTTAGTGAAGAGAAGTTGCAATCAAATCCGTTAAGCGAGGAGAGGACATTATGAATAAGCATAGGAAACATTTAATCAAGGGAATCTTGGCAGTCATCCTGTCATTTGCGATGGTACTGGGAGCAGTTCCGCTGCCTGAAATGAAGATGGTGGCGCATGCAGCAGGTAACTTAACCTACACCGTCCACTTTGAAGCCAACGGCGGTGAAGGCACGATGACCAATCAGACAGTTCCCTTTCTAGAGGGAAAGGCTCTTTCTGCCAATAGCTTCACCCGTAAAGGATATAGTTTTGCAGGCTGGAACACCCAGGCTGACGGCAAAGGTACTAGTTACGCCGATGGCGAGACCGTTACCTTTCTGACTTCGCCAGGGGGGACAGTAACGCTTTACGCACAGTGGAAAAGTGGGGGTATGGAAATTGCGTTTGGGAGCTACTATGTCCACTTTGATGCCAATGGCGGTACGGGTTCGATGACCAACCAGCCCTGTAATCTTTTTGAAAGTACAGCTCTTTCCGTCAACAGATTCACCCGTGAAGGCTATGTGTTTATAGGCTGGAACACAAAGGCTAACGGCAGTGGTACCAGTTACGCTGATGGTGCGACCGTTACCAATCTGGCTTCACTGGATGAGACCGTAACGCTCTACGCACAGTGGGCTTTTCCTCAGGAAGATGATCCGACGGACCCTACATCCTACACCATTTGCTTTGATGCCAACGACGGCAATGGCACAATGGCCAACATAACCGCAGAAAAAGATAAACCGGTAACATTGCCCGCCTGTACCTTTACTGGCAATTTCGGAATGGTATTCACCGGCTGGAACACAAAGGCTAACGGCAGTGGTACCAGTTACGCTGATGGCGCGACCGTAACCAATCTGGCTTCAGTGGGTGAGACCGTAACGCTTTACGCACAGTGGAGGTTTTCCGTAGATGATCCTACATCCTGCACCATCCGCTTTAATGCCAACGGCGGCGCAGGCACAATGACTGACCAGGAATTTTATATTCTCATTAATTTAAGGCCGAATAAGTTTACCCGTGAAGGCTATGTGTTTACCGGCTGGAACACAAAGGCTGACGGCAGCGGTACGAGTTACGCCGATGGCGCGACCGTAACCAATCTGGCTTCGCCGGGTGAGACCGTAACTCTCTACGCACAGTGGGAATTGGGCTATGGCATCCACTTTGAAGCCAACGGCGGTGAAGGCACGATGACCATCGTGACCGCAGAAAAAGATAAACCGGTAACATTGCCCGCCTGTACCTTTACTGGCAATTTCGGAATGGTATTCACCGAGTGGAACACAAAGGCTGACGGCAGTGGTACCAGTTACGCTGATGGCGCGACCGTAACCAATCTGGCTTCGCCGGGTGAGACCGTAACGCTTTACGCACAGTGGGCTATGCCTCAGCTAAATGCTTACACCATCCACTTTAATGCCAACGGCGGCACGGGTACGATGAGCAACCAGATAATAGAATTAGTTACGGCGGCAGATGTGCTTTTTGCCAACAGATTCACCCGTGACGGATATGCTTTTGCTGGCTGGAACACAAAGGCTGACGGCAGCGGTACCAGTTACGGCGATGGTGCGCAAATTTTCACTCGGGATTTAGATCTGGGAGGTATCGTAACGCTCTACGCGCAGTGGAAATTGGGCTATGGCATCCGCTTTGATGCCAATGGCGGGTGGGGCAATATGGCCAGCGTGACCGCAAAAAAAGATGAACCGGTAACGTTGCCCGCCTGCACCTTCGGCAAAACAGTTAGATTCTTGAACTGGAACACAAAGGCTGACGGCAGTGGTACCAGTTACGCTGATGGCGCGACCGTTACCAATCTGGCTTCGCCGGGTGAGACAGTAACGCTCTACGCACAGTGGTCAGATGGTAGCCTTATCATCCACATTAACGAAAATTACTACCTTGTCCACTTTGATGCCAATGGCGGCACGGGTACGATGGCCGACCAGCAATTTAATCTTTCGGAAAGAAAAGCTCTTACCGACAACAGCTTCACCCGCGAAGGATATGTTTTTACAGGCTGGAACACCGAATCTGACGGTAGTGGTACCAGTTACGCCGATGGCGCGATCGTTATCGATCTGGCTTCTTTGGGTGAGACCGTGACGCTCTACGCACAGTGGGAAGTGGGCTACGCCGTCCACTTTGATGCCAATGGCGGCAAAGGCACGATGGACGACCAAATGGTAGGTGTTGGACGGACGAAAGCGCTTTCTGCCAACAAGTTTACCCGTGAAGGCTATACTTTTGCTGGCTGGAACACAAAATCTGACGATAGTGGTACCAGTTACGCCGATGGCGCGACCGTTACCGATCTGGCTTCTTCGGGTGAGACCGCAACGCTTTACGCGCAGTGGAGCCCTGACTCTGCTCACTTTGCGCAAAACGGTGATACGTATACCATTTACACTGCTACGGGCTGGAACGTTTTCTGTGACCTGCTGGAAAAAAATAAGAAGGGATATTTCAATGAAAAGACGGTGAAGCTAGGCGCTGACATTGGTACGATGGAGGATCCCGTAACGAGTATGGCAGGAGGCAGCTATCATGACTTTACGGGCACCTTCGACGGCGGTGGACACACGCTGACCGTTCGCTACGGTTCAGAAGAAAATCCGTTGGCCGAAGAAAACGCGGCTCCCTTACGCTATGTAGAGGATTGTAAGATAGAGAACCTGCGTGTTGCGGGCGATATTTACGCCTCGGCGAAATATGCCTCCGGTCTTGTCGGTACGCAGTATGGCTCAGTTACCATCGAGGACTGCACCGTCAACGTGAACGTTTATACCACGGGGCAATACGCGGGCGAATTTGTAGGCTATAACGGCGGTGGCACACTGACCATCGTGGGTTGCATTGCTGGCGGAACCATTTCTACCAGCGCAAAGTACGCTGGCGGTTTCATGGGGTATCAGGCAAAAGGCACCGTAACCATCCGAAACTGTGCAAACTCTGTCACCATTCACAGCACGGTGAACGGCGACGGCACTCACGGGGGCTTTGTTGCCTTGCAGAACGAAAAGCTCACCATCGAAGGCTGTGTTTTCACTGGCAAGATTCTGACCACCGGCGGCACAACCTGCTGCGGCGGCATCGTGGGCTGGTGCAATCAGACGACGAATATCATTAACGTCCTCTATGCACCCGCAGCCCTTGCAGACGGTGAGGCCGAGGTGGATGATAAGGAGAGCAGCACCTTTGGTAGAAAGAAAACCGACGTCATCAACCTTGACAACTGTTACTACACGCGCACGCTTGGTGAGGCGCAGGGCAAGAAGGCCCGCGCTGTCAGTGCAGGCAGTCAGGTTACCATCGGAAACGTCGCTCCCGTTGGACAACCTAAGGACAACGGCGAATATACCGTCAGCGGCATCACCGCTTACGAACATGGAATCGTTTATGACGGCGTATGCTACTGTGGCAGCGGCGACGACGTGAGTCTGACACTCAGCCACGACGATGCACCGGAAGGAACTGTATTTCATGATTACAAGGTCAGTGCAGGCACGCTTTCCGGCAATGACGCGGACGGCTACACGCTTACCATGCCTGACGAGGACGTCACCGTGACGGCGACCTTTGCACACAGTAACATTGAGACACAGCCGAAGGATCTGAATCTGGTTTACGGTTATGCGGAGGATCATGTTCTGACGGTTACGACGAGCTGCACGGAAGGCTACAGTCATTCCTATCAGTGGTATTTTGGCACAAGCGCCAATGGCGAGGACAGCACGGCCATTGATGGCGCAACAAGTGCATCCTATACTATTCCTGCGGGCAAGAGCGTAGGAACGAGCTATTATTACTGCGTAGTTACGGACACGCATGAGGGCACGGGCGAGACCGTGATCGGAGTTTCTGACATGGCAACGGTTACGGTCACTAAGGCAGATTATTCTGAGATTGTATCCATTTCGGATCTCACGAAGTATGTTCCGGGAGACAAGGCAGAAGAGTGCACGATTACGCTGCCTGAGCTTCCTGATGGGGCAAAATACTACTTCACCAAAACTGACGAAAGCGGTATGATTCATACCCTTCCGACGGAAAGCGATAGCAATGAGCTGATCTTTACTACGAGCAGCGGTATTGCGGAAAATGCAACGGCTGAGATTACCGTAGAGGTAAAGGACGCTACAAACTATAACGACTACAGCTTCAAGGTAAATGTCTTCGCATCAGAGTATACGGTAGAATATGCATGGCCTATGCAGGAGAGCGAGTATCTTCATGAGGATAATGAACTGCGTTGGTCAAAAGAGGGCATCACTCTTGATATGTCACTGTTAACGATTAAGAAAAACGGCAGTACGGTAAACGGCATTGATTATACGGCAAAGCTGGGCGAGACCTTGTTGGAATCTGGCGAGAACCATGTCGTATTGGAGCCTGGCGCGTATCATATCCAAATCACCTATGACAATGGAAAGCTCGACGATTGGGTGGAGTTTAAGGTTATAAAGCTGATTGAGGATGAAACGGTTTTCAGTCTGGATGTCGATGACTGTACGTGGGGACTGGAAGGGGATGCATGGGCTGCTCCCGCAGAGTTAACGCCTCCCAATAAGCATGCGGTGATCCGCTGCAACGGAAAAGAAATTGAATTGAGTAAGGAAGTTGATCTGGAGGATTTCCTGCGTGAAAACGAAGGCCTGGAGCTTTGGTTTGAGAATGAAGAGATAGGTAAATTCGATGCTAATAGAATCAGGCAATTAATAACGATCGATGAGCCTGAGAAGGTAGAATTCTATAATCTGAAAAATAATTGGCTTGGTAGTATGTTGGATTTTACTATAGGCGACTTTGGCGACTTGGGTAGGGCGGGGAATTATGATCTGTGCGTGTATATCCCAAAAGGTGGAGAATTTAAACCATTACTGGATGACGATGGTGAACCGGTTCCGTCGAGCTCGGAAGGGGGATACATTTATTATCAGTGCGGTGAGCGCCCGGATCTTCATTACGTGGAGACACGGGATCAGAATGGTACCATTACGGGATGGCAGCTTTATAATGGCAATGAAATCGTCCCGGAGAATTGTTACCTCCTCGATGGCAATGATGTTTATTACGGAAACGGAAACCCCTATATGACCTACAAAAATGTGACAGATGATGAAAGCAATTTTGTGTCCTGTTATCCGATGTACATTATGCTTGATGCTAACCCTAAGAGATGGAGCGATTATCAGTTTAAATTCTTGGATCCGGATGACGGTATAAATTTTTATCAGGTGGACGACAAGCATGTCCCCAGGCATATAGACCCTGGGAGCCTTGTTTTTAATGGGGTGCCGCTTGAACGTATGGCTTTTGATAGTAGTAAATACATATTACTGGGCAAAGACTTTGTCTCGTGGCAATATGGTATCTACTATACGGGCGATATAACGCCGGTCGTTGTAGACGGGAATACAATTCAGATAGGAGATTTCACTCGTTCAGCGGAATGGACGCCTATCTTCCGGATGCCTGATTTTTCAGTCAGCGATCTTTTCAAGGAACCTGTCGACACCTATGCGTGCGGATATGCAAAGTATAAGGTAGGTGAGTACAGCTACCAGGTTGCAAAGTGCTATTTTAATTTCTTTCCAAACAATTCATTGATCACAGTTAGGGACGGAAAAGAAGAATATAAAGTTGGTGAAGATATCAACCTGCGTGTCGAATTTATTGGACCGCATAAAGGCGACATGTATGTATTTCTGAATGGTCAGCTTTACGATAGGCTGGATTACGACTCGAAAGAAAACAGGGAGCATGTGGTGACGATCCAGGGACTGCAGGAGGGTGACTATGTTATTGACTTCAAGGGTAATACGGATGCGTATGTCACAGGCTATGAAACAACCCTCGCATTTAAGGTGGTGAGGAGCGAGCCTGAGGTGGAACTCAGAGGAAATACATATGATGGGATTATGTTTACAAGCGGAGACAGGGTAGAATATGACCCGGAGCATCCCATCAGCATCGATGCAGTCATCGTCAATGATGTCAATGGCGCGAAGGTCAGCGACATCTCATGGACATGGACGATCTCTGATCCGAAGGTCATCCAGCAGGATCATATCGAGGAAAACAGCCGGCCGGATGATGTGGCCAGCGAGAGGATTTATCTGAATACTCTGGGTCTTGGCGAGGTCACCGTGACGGTCAAGTCCACCGGCGATGCGATCTACTATCCGTCGGAAACGGAGACCATTTCCTTCACCGTCGTTCCTAAGGAGGTACCGAATCCCATCATTGAGTTAGTGGGTGCAGACGAAATCTATTACGACGGGACGGCAAAGAAGCCACAGGTCAAGGTTTATTATGAAAAGGGAAAGCTTATTCCCGCCGATCAGTATGAAGTAAGTTACGAGAACAATATTTACGCCACTTCCGCAGACGATAAGGCGAAGGTGACCGTAAAGAGAAAAGATGACGCACTATATGACTTTAAAGATTTGGAAGCAGAGTTTGAGATACAGGGAAGCGTGACCGTTGCAGATGGCATCGAGCATGGTACGGTAGTCATTTCCGACGGACGAACCAGCTTTGCGAAAGGCGAAACGGTTCATCTCACCATCACTCCTGACACGAGCTACGCGCTTGATACCTTGTATTACAATGACGGTAGCGATCACGCCATTACTCTGAATGAGGACGGCTACAGCTTTGAGATGCCTGCGGCAAGCGTGACTGTTACGGCGGTATTCCTGCTAGACTTCAATTATGGCATGAATATCTATTTAAACGGTGAGATGAATGTAGGCCTTGATTACCCGAGCTTCCGTTACACGGGTGATCCCATCACACCCGAGGTGCGTGTTGAGGACTATGTGAATAATGTGGAAGCACTGGTTCAAGATACGGATTACACTGTTAGTTATGCAAACAATATCGGTTCGGAGGAGAAAATCACCGAGGCCACTGTCACCATTACCGGTATTGGCAATTATACTGGCACAAAGACGAGCATCTTCCGCATTGTGCCTGATTCTGTGAACGTTGCCAACTGCGAAATCAAGGGAAAACTGGAAGCATATTACAATGTCGATCAATATAGAGCCGTACCCGTAGAGGGAATCGAGGTATGGCATGGGAACACCAGATTGGTAGAAGGCGAGGATTACGACATTGAAGTAGAGTGGAAGGCAGCATATGAGGTCAATCAGACCTATACGGCAACCATTACAGGCAAGGGCGATTGGGGCGGTGAAAAAACCTTTGGCGTCACCTTTGTAGAGCTGTGCCATACTGTGGTGTTTGACGCGAATGGCGGAACGGGTACGATGGCAAACGATATTGTGACAAAGACCGATTCTTTCGGGCAATACACCTATACATTGCCTGAATGTGCGTTCACCGCACCCGATGGCTATGAGTTTGACCATTGGGAGGTAAGCTGTGAGTCCGGGATAAAGAAGCCTGGTGACGACTTTACGGCACCGTTTATCTGGAATGAATCGTTCGTACAGACCATCACCGTGACGGCTGAATGGCGGGAAAGACAGACGGTTACCCTTTCTGCCACGGCGGAGGCAGGTAACATTACGATCAGCCCAAGCGGTACGCTCCGTGAGGGAGATACGGTTACTTTGAAGGCGAAGGCCGTACCGGGATACCATTTTGATGGATGGTATGAAGGAGATGCGAAGGTTTGCGACACTTTGGTTTATAGCTTTACCATCAATGCAGACAGGACGCTTGTAGCAAAATATACGGCCCGCGGCGTGGCAAGCGTATCAATTTCAACGAATAACCATGCGGAGTATACGATAAACGGAAGCAGTACATCGCAGGCAGGCGGCTTGGTAACGGTACCTCTTGGTACAACATTGACTCTTACGGCAGTAGATGACGAGCGCTTCCTGCAATGGGAGAATGACAAAAAAAAGATTATAGGGCGCGGTAAAACGTTAAGTATCGTGGTGACCGAAGACATTAGCATTTTGTTGGTTTACAAGGCATCAGCTTCGGACAGTAATGCGTTTGTTCAGTTTGTCTCAGATTACGGACAGGTGCTTGCTGCTCAAATCTATGGAACAAATGATCGGATCACATTCCCGATCGCGCCCACCAAGTTTGGTTATACCTTTGTTCGATGGGTATTTGAAGGCACGGAGACTGAGGCAACAGAGGAGGCCATTCAAGGTAAGATTAGTGAGGAAAGCGCAATTACCGTCAAGCCATATTATTCCAAGAATGCGGAAGCGTTCACCGTAACCGTGCAATATGAAGGCGTGACAAGGGACAATGACGTATATGGCGATAAATCCATTGGCACTGGCTTTACCGTTAAGGCGCCTGCGATTGATGGCTATGTATTCCAGCATTGGAAGCGCGGTGAGGAAATTGTCGGCTACGACGGCAGTTACTTCATGCAGGTTGCGGAAGACGTCACGCTGACGGCCGTTTACGGTACCGAAAGCGTGGAGGCCGTGCCCGTAATATCGGTCACGGAGCTGAAGGCGGAGACCGTGGAAGGAATCGATAAGGTGATCGGCATCTCTACAAGAAACATTCCCGCGGATTATACCGTACTTGAACATGGCATGCTATATGGCAAGGATCTAGGAAACCTCACGACGGATAGTTTTGTTATCGGAGCCGAAGGAGTGAAATGTTATAAATCCAGCGACTTGTCCAACAACGGCGTGTTCAACATGACGGTTCGCGTGTCATCGAAGGATCTGGTTGTTTACTTTAGGGCATACATGAAGCTGGTGGACAACCGAACGGGTCATGAGGTGATCTATTACTCTGACATCCGCAGCGGGAGCTATTCTGAGAACATACAATAATGAGGGAGCATACTGGAATGGAAAAGCAGGATTACGAAGGACTGGAAATGGAAGTCATTGTTTTTGAAGCGGAAGACGTGATAACGACAAGCGGTAAACCGCCCATAGACGGCGCTGAAGACTTACTTGGTTTATAATCATATATATATTATTTGGGGCGGGCAGAGATGTTACTGTCTGCCCCTTCTATACTGCGGGGAAATAACATGAATAAAAAGATTTTGGACAATAAGGCAATGCGCCTGATGCTTACGCTGGCAGTTGTGATGTTTTTCTGGTCGGCGCTTGGCATGACGGCTTTAGCGGACGAATACATTCACGGATACTTTCGTTATTCCGTTTCGGACAATTCCGTGACGATCACATTATACACGGGGAAGGAAAAGGAAGTCACGGTTCCGAACATGATCGCCGGAAATCCCGTGAACACCATCGCTAAGGGTGCTTTTGTCGATTGTAAAGAGGTGGCGACCATCTACCTGCCTGATACGATCATGACAATCGAGGAGGGCGCATTGCCCATCGGAGTGACGGTTGTATATAACGGCAATCTTGGGGAGACGAAGGAATCTCAGGAATCACAGGAGGGTCAGGGCTCGCAGGAGAGTCAGGGCTCGCAGGAGGGTCAGGGCTCGCAGGAGGGTCAGAGCTCACAGGAAGGCCAGGGATCACAAGAAGGCAAGGGCTCGCAGGAGGGCCAGGAATCACAAGAGACTCAAAAATCACAGGAGTCACAAGAGACCCGGGAATCAAAAGGTGCACAGGAAACAATGCCATCGGAAGGACTAGGGGAAGCGCAGTCATCCGAAGAAACGCAGTCCGTTGCAGGCGTGGACTATGGTGAAGAGGCAATGGAAGCTGGTGATAAGGACGCGAAGGAAAGCCTGCCCTCAGAATCGACGGAAGATGGGCAGATAACATCCCAGGCGGAGGAGCAAGAGACGGACAAGCAAGAGGCATACAAGCAAGAGGCGGACAAGGTTGATGTTGCGCCGCAGGAGAGCGAGGAGCCTGCAAAGGAAAATATCGTACCTATGATAGCCGCTGTGATCGGCATCCTATTGTTCATGGCGTGCGGCGCAGGCTTTGTTCTGTGGAAGAAAAGAAAATCATGACGTTTGAGAGGGTAACGGGATGAAGCTGAGTAAAAAGTTTATCGTGTATAAAATGGCGAATTCGACGGTGCTGATCCCGGCGGGGGATGTGTCATTTTCAGGCGTAGTCAAGGGAAATGACACGCTGGAGGCAATTTTGGGACTTCTCAAAACGGATACGACAAGGGAGCAGGTCATTGAAGCAATGATTGAGCGTTTTAATGCGCCAGAGGAAACGATCGCGGCGGACGTGGACAGGGCGCTTTCCGAGCTGGAACGGATCGGGGCATTGGAAGTATAAGGGAAAGACATCCTATGGAGCAGCAGGAGAGATTTTTTACGGAAGAACAAAAAAGGAAATACACGGATGCGGTCATCAGGCTTTGCGCGCATGTGGTACGCGGGGAGCTTCCTGACGCGGAGTGGGTGCGCGGGCTGGACTTAGAGCTCCTTTATAAGTTTGCAAATCGTCACATGCTGACGGGAATCGTAGCTTATGCGCTGGAATCCGTCAGGATAAAGGATGTCTGTTTCACGCAGGCGAAGGGCAAGGCCATCCGAAAGGTCGCCACCATGGACATGGAGATGGGGCGCATCTTTGCGGAATTTGACCGCGCGGGCATCTGGCACGTGCCCCTGAAGGGAAGTGTCATAAAGGATTTCTATCCTGAGGTTGGAATGCGCCAGATGAGCGACCATGACATTCTGATCGACGTGGATAAAGCAGGGGAAGCAAGGCGCATCATGGAGGCACTTAGCTTTGAAACGGTGGTTTTTGATGTGTATGTCCATGATACCTATCACAAGGAGCCGGTCTGCAACTTTGAATTGCACAGAAAGCTGTTTTCTGCGAGTTTTGACAAGAGGATCGCGGAATATTACGAGAATGTCCGTGACCGCCTCATTCGGGATGAGGAAGGAGGTTTTGGGTATCATTTCTCGCCAGAAGATTTTTATGTCTATGTGACGGCGCATGAGTATAAGCATTATTCTGGAAACGGGACGGGGCTGCGATCCCTTCTGGATACGTATGTGTTCCTTCGGCATTATGAAAAGGATCTTGACTGGGACTATATGGCGGGAGAGCTGAAAAAGCTTGGGCTTGAGGGCTTTGAAGGTACGGCAAGAGGCCTTTCGGTAAAGCTGTTTGAGGGAAAAGAACTCAGCGAAAAAGAGCAGGAAATGTTGGAAGAGATCATGGGCTCTGGCGTTTATGGATCGCTGGAGAAAGGAATTGAGAAAGGGATCCGGGAGAAGGGCAGGCTCACTTTTCTTATGGAGCTGGCGTTTCCTAAGCTGGAGTATATGAAGCAATCTGTCCGTTTTGTGAAGAACTATCCATTTTTATATCCATTCGGGATTCTTTATCGTTGGGGGAGAGGCCTGCTGCGCCAACGGAAGTATCTTCGCAGAGTATGCATGACTGTATGGAAAAGCTTGGCGTAAAAACTAATTCATAAATTTTTCTTTTTTCTATCTGTTTTCCTAGACATTTTCGTAAAATTCACGTATAATGCTAGTTGGTGTTTTTTGTCTTTTACGTCTGCCCATAATCTCGGGCAGGCGTAAAGCCAGTGAATGGGAGGGCGCAAATG
>JAEEGL011679504.1_pt1 | contig 27013 bp, 33 predicted proteins | sample 9134231 | NCBI WGS metagenome assembly JAEEGL01 (sample SAMN16246548, study PRJNA631951) | gut metagenome | biome: gut microbiome; feature: rumen; material: fiber-attached | host: Bos | place: Iran: Karaj | collected 2018-10 | reverse complement strand
GGTCGAGACGACGGCGCCCGTCGTGCCCATTATGGCGACGAATAAAAGCGCGGCGGCAGCCGATGCGAAGACGTGGCAGACGTTGGTCCCGATAAGGAGCGTAGTGAGAAGATTATCAAATCTGTCGAGTATTTTTTCAACTCGCGCAGCGCGCCCGTCTCCTTCGTCGGCCTTCTTCTTCATGCGTATCTTGTTGCAGTAGGAATAGGCTGTCTCGGCGCCGGAAAAAAAGCCGCCGAGGATTATCAGAACTATGACCAGAATACTTCGGGGTATTGCGTCGTCCATAAAAGGACATCACTCCAATCGTGCGAATAATTATTTATTAGGTCATATAGAATATTAACTTTTATAATAGCATTTTCATATGGGATTTGCAATAGGTAATTGCGCTTTGCAGTCAGATCTCGAAATCGGATTCGTCGAAGTCGGAGCTGATCCCGGCATCGTTTTCCGGCTCTCTCTTCAAGGGATCGTATTTAAAGGAACCGCATTTTCCCCAAAGGTCGACGACGCCGTGCTTTTTGCAGACGGCGTTCTCCTCGTCGAGCACTGTCGCGTACCGGCAGTAGACGCAGGCGCTCTCGATCTTCTTTCGAAAAAGCATAGGTACGGCCTCGCTTTCAGTTTATTTAAATCATTATACACTCCTTCACGCGCTATTTCAACAGCCCGCGAGCGTATGAAAGCCTCTTTCTGACTGCGGAAACGACGGGCGGGAGAAAGGGAAGCGTCCCCGCGAGAGAGAGCGCGGCCATGCGCGGAGCTCTGAACGCCGTAAGCCCGCTGATCTCGTCCGCCAGGACGAGCGCGACGTCCGCCGAGGGCTTGTAAAGAGAGAAAACGAGCGCCGCTGTCAGCGCGGAGATGACGGCGTGCAGCAGCTTGCCGAGTATATACGTTTTGGAGGAGAGCCCACTTTTCGTCAGGAAAGCAAGAACCTGGAAATGAACGCTGAGCCCTGCCCAGCCGAGCATGAACGCCGCCATGACGGCGTTTTTTTCGAGGCTGCCCGCCGCGCCGCGCAGAGCGCTCACGCCGGAGGTCATCTCTATCATGCCGGATATGAGCTCCTCCGCCGCCGATGCCGTAACGCCGAGCGGGCGAAGCAGGAATGCCGCGCCTTCTGCGAGCGCGGGGATAAGCCCGGAGAGGATCAGGAGCCTTATCGCGACCGAGAAGAATACGACGAAGCCGCTTATTCCGAGAACGGAAGAAAACGCGCCTCCGATAGATGCGGCGAAGCATGCCGCGGCACTTTTGAGCGGCGTCTTTTCAGAAGCTTCGGTCTCGCGCCGTATTTCATTTCCGACACTGTATCCGCGGAAAACGACGCCCACGGCGACAGACGACACGAAATGAACAAGATATAGGAGCAGACCCGCCCTGCTGTCGCAGAATACCCCCGCTCCGACGACTCCGAGTATGAAGGCGGGACCGGAGTTGTTGCAGAAGCTGAGCAGACGCAGAGCTTCTCCTCTGGAGATCTCTCCGCGCTCATAGAGCGATATGGCCGCCCGCGCTCCGACAGGGTAGCCGCCCGCAAAGCCGAGTATAAAGGGGAGAGAGCATTTCCCGCTCAGTCCGAACAGCCCCCGCATGAGCGGCCGCGCGAGCTTTCCGAGAAGGTCGGCCAGGCCGAGCTCTATCATGAACGAGGAGAGTACGAAAAAAGGGAAGAGAGAAGGCACAATGAGCTCCAGACACATCCTGAGCCCGCCTTTCGCCGCCTCGACTGATTCGGCGGGGAAAAAGAGCAGCCCCGCGCAGAGCGCGGCGCAGCCTGACCCGGAAAGTATGTTCCCGACCGTTCTTCTGCGATCCAAATCTTTCGCCTCCCGCGTTAAATGTCTTAAAAGCTTATGCCCGTTCATAAGTTTTATTGACTTCGCAGAAAAAGAGGAGGCTTCAAAATGAAAGCGAAACGAAGGATCGAGAGCGCCGCGCCCGTCCTCGCCTCTCCCCGCGTTAGCATCATGGGAAGGGCGAGGGTGACTGTCGAGGCGCACAGGGGAATAAACGAGTTCTCGCCCGGAGAAGTCCGCGTACGCCTTTCCGACGGCTGCCTTATTATCGCCGGAGCGGGATTATCCGTCGATCGCATGAGCGAATCGTCGCTCGCCGTGTCGGGCAGCATCGCCTCGGTGGCCTTCGTGGAATAGGGAATGGTCAGATCGTATGTACGCATTCTGGGACGCAGCCATATCGAGATCAGAGGCTCAAGGCCGGAGAGAGCGCTGAACGTTCTCGCCGCGCGAAGCGTTCCATTCACCTCTGCTGAATTATCCGGGGACGGGGCTTTGAGCCTGGCCTGCCCGAAACGCTTTGAGCACGCCGTCTTTTCGGCAGCCTCCGACTGCGGGCTCGAAGCGCGCATGATAAAGCGTCTCGGTATTCTCTGGCTGGTTTCGCGCTTCAGGAAGCGATATGCTCTGCTCGCCGCGATATTCGCCGTCGTCCTGGCGGCGTATTTCGCCTCTCTTTTCATATGGGAGGTCAGGGTCGAAGGAAACGTCAACGTTCCCTCCGGGGAGATAAGGGCCGCGCTCGAAGAATCGGGGTACGGCGTCGGCTGCTTCGGCCCGTACGCGGACAGAGAGTATGTCGCGTCGTACGTGCGCATGAAGGTAGGCCGCCTAAGCTGGGTCGGGATAAACGTCAAAGGCTGCGTCATGACCGTCATCGTCCGGGAGAGAAGGGAGCCTCCGCCGGTGCTCGACGTCGGCGCGCCCTGCGATCTCGCCGCGGCAAAAACAGGCGTCGTCGTTTCCGTAGACGACTTTTCAGGCGAGCGTCTCGTCGAGACCGGCGACACTGTTCTGAAAGGGCAGAAGCTCGTCAGCGGTGAGCTTTTCAGCCTCGGAGGGGAGCGGAGACTCGTCCGCTCGTTCGGCTCGGTAAGGGCGCGGACGTGGTACGAGCTCTCGGCGGTCATGCCGCTTGAATGCTCCGCCAAATCTTATACGGAACGCGAATTTGAAAAGACAGCGCTCATTGTCGGCGATTTGCGGGTAAATTTATATATAAACAGTAGAATTTTGAACGCTGATTGTGATAATATCATCTTTGACGGGAGAGCCGAGCTTTTCGGCGTTCCGCTGCCCGCCGCGCGGAGCGGGACGAAGCTCAGAGAGTATGAGAAAGTCCCTCGGATCATGCCGGCTGAAGAGGCCGGGCAAGTGCTCAGGGAGGACCTTTCGAGGCGCCTGCGCGATATGCTCTGCGACGGAGAGGTCGTCTCGGAAAGCTATGAGACCGTCTCCGACGGCGGCTCCGTCAGGGTGACTCTCCGCGCCGAGTGCATAGAGGAGATAGCGCGGGAGATCCCGCTTATTCAAACACGAGAGGAAGAACCCGACCAATGATAGAAAGATCGGTCAGCGCCGACAGAATGGAGAATATAATCAACGTTTTCGGCTCCTTTGACGAAAACCTCAGGCTCATAGAGAGCGAGCTCGAGGTCTCGGTCACGGACAGGGATTCGGAGATCCGCATATCCGGCGAGCCGGAGTCCGTCATGCTCGCCGAGGAGGCGATAGACGGGCTCATGACGCTCGCCTCGCGCGGCGAGACGATAGACTCGCAGAAGGTGCGCTATATCCTGCGCCTCGTGCGCGAGGGCCTTGCCGACAAGATAGGCGAGCTCGCCGAGGACGTCGTCTGCATAACGGCCAAGGGCAAGCCGATCAAGGCCAAGACCATAGGCCAGAAGGAATACGTCGACGCCATAAATAAAAATACCGTCACGATAGCCGTCGGCCCTGCCGGAACGGGCAAGACCTATCTCGCCGTTGCCTGCGCCGTGACGGCCTTCCGCGCGAAAAAGGTCAACAGGATCATCCTGACCCGCCCGGCCGTGGAAGCGGGTGAGAGACTGGGCTTTCTCCCCGGCGACCTGCAGAGCAAGGTCGACCCCTATCTGCGCCCGCTATACGACGCGCTTTTCGATATGCTCGGTCCGGAAACGTACAACAAGTATCTTGAGCGCGGCAATATCGAGGTCGCGCCGCTGGCCTATATGCGGGGCCGCACGCTCGACGACAGCTTCATAATCCTCGACGAGGCGCAGAACACCTCCCGCGAGCAGATGAAGATGTTCCTGACGCGCCTCGGCTTCGGGTCGAAGATCGTCATTACCGGCGACGTAACGCAGATAGACCTTCCCGCCGACAAGGTCAGCGGCCTTAAGGAAGCCGTCAAGGTCCTTTCCGGAGTCGAGGACATCGCCATCCACAAGCTGACGGGCGCTGACGTCGTGCGCCACGTGCTCGTTCAGAAGATAATCGAGGCCTATGAGAAGTTCGAAAAGCCCGCCCCCCAGCCGAAGCAGACGAAGGGCAGAAGATAACGTCATATGAAGGACATCAGGATAACAAGAGAGAAAAAAGGCCTCGGGCACCTCGGAGCTGAGCGTGCCGTCAGAAACGCGATCCGCGCCGCCATGCGCGCCGAGGGAGTGGACGTGCCTTATGAGGTGGAGGTCGTCTTTACCGACGACGAGGGCATCCGCGAGGTCAATCTCGCCCAGAGGGACGTCGACCGCGAGACGGACGTGCTCTCGTTCCCGGTAAACGAGCTCATCCCCGGAAGCTTCGATGCGGAGGCCTGCGACGTTGATATGGAGACGGGCGCGGTAATGCTCGGGGACATGGTCATTTCACTCCCGCGCTGCGAGGCGCAGGGCGCGGAATACGGCAACGGGTTTACCCGCGAGATAAGCTATCTCGCTGTCCACAGCTCGCTCCATCTGCTCGGCTACGACCACGTCGACGAGGGCGAAAATAAAAAACTGATGCGCAGCAGGGAAGAGGCTGTCATGGACCGGCTGGGCATGGGATATTCCAAGGAGAGAACAGATGGAGATAACTAAGTGCGCGCTCATAACGATCGCCGGCAGGCCGAACGTGGGAAAGTCCACGCTCGCAAATACTCTCGTCGGCGAGAAGATAGCCATAGTTACAAATAAGCCGCAGACTACCCGCGGCAGGATATACGCCGTCGTCAACAAGGGCGATACGCAGCTCGTATTCGTTGACACTCCGGGCTTTCACAAGCCGCGCAACAAGCTCGGAGAGTATATGGTGAACGTCGTGCGCGGGTCCATCTCCGGCTCGGACGCCATCCTCTTCATGGTCGAGCCCGTCCCCTCGGTAGGGCCGCAGGAGGAAGAACTCATAAAGAGCTTCAAAGCTGCCGGAGCCCCCGTCGTTCTGGCGATAAACAAGATAGATTCCGTCAAAAAAGAGGACCTGCTCGCGGTCATTTCCGCCTATTCAGAGGCTTATAATTTTGACCACATCATCCCCATCTCCGCAAGAGACGGCGAGGGGACGGACGAGCTCCTTTCCGTGCTTGAAGGCTATGCCGCCGAGGGGCACGCCCTCTTCCCGGAGGATATGGTGACGGACCAGTCCGATACGCAGATAATCGCCGAGCTCATCCGCGAGAAGATGCTGCGCTGCCTCGAGCACGAGATACCGCACGGCACCGCAGTCGAGGTAACGCGTTTTTCCCAGCGCGAGAACGACGTTATCGACGTCGAGGTCAATATCTACTGCGAAAAGCAGAGCCACAAGAGCATTATAATCGGGAAAAACGGCTCCATGCTCAAGAAAATAGGCGAGCTATCGCGCAAGGATATAGAAAAATACATGGGATACAAGGTCTATCTGCAGACCTGGGTCAAGGTCAAGGAAAACTGGCGCGACAGGCCGGCCTTCTTAAACGACCTCGGCTTCAAAAAAGAAGACTGACATGGTAAAGACCGTCAAAGGCCTTGTCCTGCGCGAGGTGCCGTATAAAGAGAGCAGCAGGATACTTACCGTCCTGACCGATACGGACGGGAAGATGACCGTCACCGCCAACGGAGCAAAGCGAAAGGGAAGCAGGACGGCCGCGGCCTCGCAGCTTCTTGCCTATTCCGAGATGACCCTTTCCGGGAGCCGAGGCCGCTGGTACCTCAACGACGCCTCGACTATAGAGCTCTTCGAGGAGCTCCGCATCGATATCTGCTCTCTTGCGCTCGGAACGTATTTTGCCGAGCTTCTCGAGACGGTCGTCAACGAGGATCTGCCCGATCCGGAAATGCTCCGCCTCGGGCTGAACTGCCTCTATCTGCTGGGCAAGGGAAGATATCCCGCGGAGATCATCAAGCCCGTATTTGAGCTCAGACTCATGTGTCTGGCGGGGTATGAGCCCATGCTCGAAGCCTGCGCCGTCTGCGGCGCCGAGGCGCCGGAGCGTCCGCTTTTCGATCTGGAGGGCGGAGCGGTCTGCTGCGCCGGATGCAGATCTTCTCTCCCCGGAAGAAAAGCCGACCTCAGCGCGGACTGCCTGAAGGCTATGCGCCATATCATATCAGCGCAGGGCGCGTCAGCCTTTTCTTTCGTTCTCCCGACGGCCGACGCGGAGCTGCTTATGCGCGCATCGGAGGAATACGTATCCGAATGTCTTGAGCGGCATTTCCGCTCTCTTCAATATTACTACGATCTGAAAACAATACCGGAGTCTTAAAATGGACCTTTTTGAAAAATCACTCATCGTTCTCGAATTGCCCGCCGTCCTGGAAATGCTTGCGGGCGAAGCCGTGTGCGGCGAGGCGAAGTCCCGCGCCCGCGCGCTCAAGCCCTCTGCGAACAGATTCGAGGTCGAGGACAGACTGAAAGAAACGACCGACGCCAAGAAGCTCCTCGTCATGAAGGGGAGCCCGGCCATTTCCGATGTCCGCGACGTCGGCGAATCGCTCGGCCGAGCGAAGATGGGCGGCATGCTCAATATGCGCGAGCTGCTCGATATCTCCGTCGTACTGCGCTGCGCGAGGAGCGTCTCGGCCTATGGGGACTCCGCCGAGGCAGGCTCGCTGACAGGGCTTTTCAAGTCGCTTCATCCGAATAAGTACCTCGAAGAAAGAATAACCGACAGCATCATCAGCGAGGAGGAGATGGCGGATTCGGCTAGCTCGGACCTCGCCATGATCCGACGGAAGATCAGAGCCGCAAACAGCCGCGTGCGCGACATCCTCCAGCGTATGATCACCTCAGCCTCGTATCAGAAGGCTCTGCAGGAACCGATAATCACCCAGCGAGGGGACAGATACGTCATCCCCGTCAAGGCTGAGCACCGCGGCTCCGTGGCAGGACTCGTCCACGACGTTTCCTCCAGCGGCGCGACGCTCTTTATCGAGCCGATGAGCGTCGTCGAGGCCAACAACGAGATAAGGGAACTCGAGGTCAAGGAAAAGCGCGAGATAGAGCGGATACTTATGGAGCTGTCCGACGAAGCGGCTTCCTTTGAGGACGATATCCGCACGGACTACGACCTCATCGCGAGGCTCGACCTCATTTTTGCCAAGGCCAAGCTCTCCTCGCTCCTCAACTGCTCCGAGCCTGAGATATCCGGGGACTGGAAGACAGTGCTGCGCCATGCGCGCCATCCGCTCCTTCCCAAGGGCTCGGCCGTCCCCATAGACATTGCCGTCGGCGGTGATTTCGATACCCTCGTCATAACGGGCCCGAATACCGGCGGCAAGACCGTCAGCATAAAGACGCTCGGCCTCCTCTGCGCCATGGCGCAGTGCGGACTGCACGTTACGGCCGATTACGGCTCCTGCGTGCCGGTATACGGCAGGATACTTGCGGACATAGGCGACGAGCAGAGCATAGAGCAGTCGCTTTCCACGTTCTCGTCTCATATGACGAACATAGTCTCCATACTCAAAGAGTGCGGGGAGGATTCGCTCCTGCTCTTTGACGAGCTAGGGGCCGGGACGGACCCGGCCGAGGGCGCGGCCCTCGCGATATCCGTTATCGAGCATGCGCGCCGGCAGGGAGCAAAGCTCGCCGTGACGACGCATTACGCGGAGCTGAAGATATACGCTACGACGGAGCCCGGCGTCATGAACGCCTCCTGTGAATTCGACGTCGAAACGCTGAGGCCGACTTACCGCCTCATCATGGGCATCCCCGGCAAGTCCAACGCCTTTGAGATATCCCGCCGTCTGGGGCTCGACGAGTCCATAATCGAGGATGCCTCCAAGCGGATAGAGACGGGCGACGCCGAGCTCGAAAAGGTGCTCGAGGTCCTTCAGAACGAGCGGCAGACCATGGAGCGCAGAAACGAAGAGGCACGCGTCCTGCTCGAGCAGGCCCGCCGTGACTCGGAGCGCGCCGCCGAGTTCAAAAAGAGCGTAGAGGCCGAAAAGGAGAAGGCTGCCGTCATAGCCAAGCGAGAGGCCGAGCGCATCATAGACGGCGCGAGAAGGGCCGCTGACGAGACCTTCGATCAGCTCAAGGAGCTGCGCAGGCTCTCAATGACCGACGAAAACGTCCGGCGCATCAACGAAGCGCGCGCTCAGCTCGCGGGAAAACTCAACGACGCCTCCGACGCATTCGGCGAAGCCGCGGAGGAGGAAGCGCCTCCCGTTCCGATGCGCGAAATAATCCCCGGCGATACGGTCGAGATACGCAGACTCGGAACGCGCGCGGAGGTCATCTCCGTTTCGCCCGACGGGACGCTCGATCTCAAGGCCGGCATCATGAAGATAACCGCCAAGCCGGACGAGGTAGTTCTGCTCGAAGGCGTCGAGAGCGAGACGAAAAAATATATCCAGAAGTCGACGGCGAAGCTCTCCTCCATGTCCTGCCCGCCGGATATCGACCTGAGGGGCCTGCAGGCCGACGAGGCCGTTCTCATGGCGGAAAGATATATAGACAGCGCAGTCATGGCCAAGCTCAATACTGTGACCATCATTCACGGCAAAGGGACCGGAGCCCTGCGCGCGGCCATTCAGACCATGCTGCGAAAAAACCAGTTCGTTAAGAGCTTTCGCCTCGGCCGATACGGAGAAGGCGAAACGGGCGTGACCGTCGTCGAGCTCAGACAGTGAAAAACAGATATTGACGATTTGCGATAATGATGATAGTATGATTTATGGCGATAAATCTACTACGATCGTGTTTCGTTACAAACGGGGAGGTTGGTTGCTATGTATATAAGAAAAGCCGTGGTCGAAAACGAGGTCGGTCTCCATGCCAGACCCGCCACTTTCTTCATTCAGAAGGCCAATGAATTCAAGAGCAGCATATGGGTAGAGAAGGATGAGCGCCGCGTCAACGCCAAGAGCCTGCTCGGACTTCTGTCTCTCGGCATCACGAAGGACACCGAGATAACGCTCATAGGCGACGGCGCAGACGAAGTCCAGGCGGTCGATACTCTCGTCGAGCTCATAGGCTCGCAGTTCCCCGAATAATAAGCAATATAAGAAAACGGCACGGGTACATCCCGTGCCGTCTTTTTATGCCCCGGCGACGATATCGAGCGCCTTCAGGACGAGGGGAGCGTTCGCCCGATAGATGCGGTCAAGCTGAGCGAGAGGCAGCGGGCTCGTTCCGGTCCCGGCCTCGACGGTATAGCCCGGTCTGTCATATTGCTGGATGAACCAGTCCTTGTATCCCGCATATCCGGAGGCGTTGGGCGTCAGCTCAAGCGGATATCCGCTCACAGCCGAAAGCGCCTCGCCGTAAGCTTTTGAAAAAGGCGGCTCGAAGCCGTCGTATTTCCAGTATATCACTTCTCCGGCGGTATGATAGGAGAGCGTCAGCGTGAAATCAGATGCTTTCGTAAGCTCGTATAGGGCCCTGCTCTCCGGCGCGACGAGCGGAGCCGGACCGACGTAATCCCGCGGTCCAGGCATAGTGTAGCCCTGCGCGTATTTTATCGCGCGCGCTTTTTCCCACCCGGCGGGATACTGGAGATTGAGATCTATTCCCTCGATGTTTGCCTTCCAGCCGCCGGGAAAGGGAAGCCCCGGATAATTCATCGCGCGCGCGTTTTCGTAAGCAGCGCTTCCCGGAGCTATCTCTCCCGTGACGAGATCGACCCCGTCGGGATTTGCCATGGGTAGACAGACGAAGGAGACGGAAAAATAAAGAGCGCCGGCGTCATAGCCGAGGATCGTGCTTCCGGACGCGACCGCCTTAAGATACGCCTCGAGAAATCTCATCGCGAAAAGGCTCGTTATCCACTCGTTCGCATGATGCGCGGCATTCAGAAAAAGCATTTTTCGGCTTTTCCCGATCCTGATGCAGCTCAGCTCCCGGCCCATCACGCTTTTCCCCGCGGAGCTTACCTCGATAAAAGGATATCTCGCCTGCAGGCCTTCTATGCAGAGAGACAGCAGCGTCGAGGTATAAGCCGCTTCGTCGGGAACTGCATCAAACGGGAGCGGGACCGTCAGTCTCGCGCCTATGGGCAGATTGAGAGGCTCGACAGTCGGGTTTGCAGCCATGACTGCCGCGAGGTCTGCCGAAAACCGCCTCGATATTTTATACATCGTATCTCCCGGACGTACGGCGGCAGTCACGTACCCGACGAGCCACGGCCTCAGCGCACGCTGAGTCGCAGGTCCGGCTATGCCGTCTGCCTTGAGAGAATTTGCCGCCTGAAAGCGCACGAGCGCAGCCCTCGTCCCCGGGCCGAATATGCCGTCTGTCCCGCCCGCGGGGGCAAAACCGGACCGCTTCAGCGCAAGCTGCAAGAGCTGTACTCCCGGACCTCTGTCGCCTTGCTTTATGATCAGCGTCATCACCTCCTTTTTTCATAATATGAGATAAAACGGAGGATATGACTGAATTATCCTGCGTTCCTGCGAAATAACCACGCCGGAACTCGAAAGGAGATCTGGCGCATGGGTTTTCTGCTTCATTTTGTTACGCCGCGCGGCGTTTTTATTTTCCCGCTCCGGCGCAATATAAGCGAGCCGTCCTGCGCTGCGGACGGCAGGAAGGAGCGGAGAAATATGGTATTGCGCATTTCGCCCCGCGTCCGTGCGGGGGCAGACGAATGGGAACTGCTGTAAAGAAAAACGCTGCCGCGCTTTTATGCGCGGCGATACTCATTTTTGCTTCGGCAAACGCCGCCGCGCTTGGGGATCGGCTCGTCCCTGTGGGCAAGGCCGTCGGAATAACCATGGAGATAGACGGAGCGCTCGTATGCGGGCTGCGCGAAGTCGAGACGGCGCGCGGGAAAACAAGCCCTGCCGAGGAGAGCGGCATCAGGCCCGGCGACGTCATAACCGGGATAAACGGACGGCGCGTAAGCTCTTCAGAGGAGCTTATGAAAGCCCTTGAAGAATGCGCCGGGGCCGAGATTGAGGCGGCTGTCGTAAGACGTGGGAGCGTGACGGAACTGAAGCTGAAGCCCGCAGAGAACGCGGACGGAGCCCTCGAGCTCGGCATACTCGTCAGAGACAGGATCTCCGGCATAGGGACTGTGACCTGGTACGACCCGGAAACGGGCGAATACGGAGCGCTCGGACACAGCGTGAGCGATCCCGAGACGGGCTGCGCGCTGCCTCTGCGCGCTGGCTCTATCTCCCCGGTCGAGATAAGCTCGGTCAAAGCAGGAGCGGGAGGCAAGCCCGGCGAGCTCGTCGGTTCGATCTCCGACACCGACAGGACAGGCTCCATCATGCGCAACAGCGACTGCGGGATATTCGGCACGGTCTGTGAGCAGACTTTTGAAGGCGAGGTCGTTCAGACTGCTTCGCCCGGCGATATCAGGACCGGAAAGGCGGAGCTTCTCGCGACGGTAGACGGAACCGAGACGGAACGCTATGAGATCGAGATCACAAAGATCTTCGGACGCGGGTCCGGCCGCGATATGCTCGTCGAAGTGACGGACGAACGCCTTATAGGAAAAACGGGCGGCATCGTGCAGGGCATGAGCGGCTGTCCCGTCATCCAAAACGGCAGGCTGGTCGGAGCTGTAACGCACGTCCTCGTCAACGAGCCGACGAAGGGCTATGCGATAAGCATTGAACGCATGCTTGCCGCAGCATAGATAAAGCGGGCAGACAATGTCGTGTCTGCCCGCATTTTTATGCTCCGAGAAGCGCCTGATCAAAGGCGAAGAGCGCTTCGTTTATTTTGAAGATATCGTATTCCCCGCGTTCGATGAAGTACTGAACGATGACGTCGGACTTGCTGCTCGTCGAGAGCGCGTAGCCGGCTTTCATCAGCATTTCCCGCGTCTCTTCCGGGGAGAGCTTCAGCGCGATCGCAAAGGCGAGCGCGGTCGCCTTGCTCGGCCTGTACATCTCGTCGCAGCGGATCTTGGAGAAGAGACGCCTGTCCACGTTTGCGCGCCGGTAGCATTCCGCGTCCGTCATGCCGGCTTCGTCTATCTTGCGCAGGAGCATCTGCGCGAAGCTCTCGTCGAGCGTTTTGAGCCGCTGCTCAAGAGACTGCGGGACGGAAGCGTCCGCGCATGCTGCTTTTGCAGGAGACGAGCGCTTTTCTCTGAAAAGCGGCCCGCGCCTTCTGGCGTTCTCCGGCGGCGAGGGAATGGATGCCGAGTAAGCCATGCCCATATCGGCTTGCGGCATGTCAAAGCCGATGCGCTCCGACAAAGCGGCATACAGATCGCCGCGTATAGCCTCTGAGACGGGGAAGTATACGCTCAGGATGACGTGCATATCGCTTTTTTCGAGAAAGCGGGCCGTTTCGTCGACGGCGACCGCGAGCGCCTCCGTCTTCGGATAGCCGAAAACGCCCGCGGAGATGATCGGGAAGGCGACGGTTTCGCAGCCGTTTTCCGCCGCCAGCGCCAGCGACCGCCTGTAGCAGCTGCGCAGCAGCTCCTCCTCGCCGTTTTTTCCGCCCTTCCATATGGGGCCGACGGTATGGATGACGTATCTGCAGGGGAGCCTGTAGGCCCCGGTCATCTTTGCCTCGCCGGCAGGGCATCCGCCGAGCGTCCTGCACTCTTCGAGCAGACCGGGCCCTGCCGCGGCGTGTATCGCCCCGTCGACTCCGCCTCCGCCGAGCAGGGAGGAATTGGCAGCGTTCACGATGGCGTCGCAGGCTATCTTTGTTATATCGCGCCTGTATAGTATCTCAAGCGGCATTGTTATCCCTCCGGAAAAGTTCTGCCGTAATTATACTCGCATCCCGCCCGGGCTTCAAGCTCATTTGAACGCCGCGGGCTCAGCCGCGCTTTTTGAAGTCGGCCTCGATATCCTTTTTCCAGGTGCGGGAGATCCCTTTTTTTCCGCGAAATCCGCTTATTGCATTCGACACGGCGCTGTAGCTGAGCGAGGTGCCCGGCGCGTCGCAGCAGTAATTGACGGCTCTGTCCTCGCTTATGCCTATGCGCGACGCGGTCCCGACGGCGTCGATGTTGGCTCCGAGAAAGAGAAACTCCCAGCCGTATTCCTTCTTTTTATCCTCGATCATCTTTCTGACTTTCTCAGCGGAATATTCCCGGCTCGCGTTTTCAAGGCCGTCGGTCGTGATGACGAAGAGCGTCTTCTCGGGGACGTCTTCGGGCCGTGCGTACCTGTGGATATCGGAGATGTGGCTGACAGTACGGCCGATGGCGTCCAGCAGGGCGGTGCAGCTGCCGACGCGATAGTCGTCTCCGGTCATTGCGGGGACCTTGTCCAGCTCGAGCCTGTCATGCAGTATCTCGTAATCTGAATTGAAAAGGACGGTCGTAACGAGGACTCGCCCATCCTTTTTGCGCTGCTCTTCGAGCATGGAGTTGAAGCCGCCTATCGTGTCCTTTTCCAGCCCGTGCATGGAGCCGCTCCTGTCGAGGATGAATACGAGTTCAGTGATCGCGTTTTTCATTTTTCTGCCTCCGTTAAGTTTTTTCGACATATTTCTACACCTTTCGCGGAGAGTTTTGGTCGCCTGAAAAGCGACAAATCTTATCGAAGCAAAAAACTTTTTACAGCCTCTTGCAAATATTGGAAAGATATGGTAATATCAGTGCGCAATAGAGAAAAAACCGCAAAAGAAAAGGGAAAAGTAGTTGCCTCAGTCTGTCAGCAGTAGTATAGTTATTATTAGCTGGCGGGACCGTTTGCTCCGTGCCGCGTTGAGTAACTGAATCTATTATCGGAGGAACTCAATATGCAGGACAAGATTTCTATCATCATAGCCGATGCGGGCGACGATTTCAGAAAGGCATTGACCGACAGGCTCGGCTGTGAGGAAGGCGTGGAGCTTCTTGGCGTAGCTTCAGACGGTGCCGAGGCGCTTGCCCTCGTCGAGGAAAACGAGCCCGACGTTCTTATAACGGACCTCGTTCTCCCAAAGAAGGACGGGCTGTCTCTTATCAGGAGCGTGTCGCATTTGCCCAAGCCGCCGGCCGTCATCGTCGTTTCGTCCTTTATCAACGACGCGGCCGTTTTCGAGAGCGCTTCGCTCGGAGCGTATTTCTTCGTTCCGAAGCCTTGTGACGCGGAGGATCTTTTTGACAAGGTCAGGCTGCTCGGAAGCAGGGATCAGCGCCCGAATGCGGCCGTCGAGCTCTCGGCTCCTAAGAAGCCGAATCTCGAGAACATGGTGACGGAGATCATCCATGAGATAGGCGTACCGGCTCATATCAAGGGTTATCAGTATCTTCGTGAATCCATTATTCTGACCGTACGCGACATGACGCTCATGAACGCCGTGACGAAGGCTCTCTATCCCATGGTCGCGAAGAAGTATTCCACGACGCCGAGCCGGGTCGAGAGGGCGATCCGCCACGCAATCGAGGTCGCCTGGGATCGCGGCGATATAGAGGTCCTGCAGCGGTATTTCGGCTATACCGTCTCCAATTCAAAGGGGAAGCCGACCAACAGCGAGTTCATCGCGCTCATATCCGATAAGCTCAATCTCAGCATGAATGAGAACAAATAAGAAAAAAGCTCCGTCCGGTATTTTACGGACGGGGCTTTTTTGCATACAGGCAAATAGAAACGCGAGCCGATCCGGCTCGCGTTTCTTTTGGAGCAGGGTACGGGAATCGAACCCGCCTCCTCGGCTTGGGAAGCCGATGTACTACCGATGTACTAACCCTGCATTCGGAGAAGCTATTGCATATTAACACATCGGATCGTTTTTTTCAACTATGATTTTCAGTCGATATCGGGAACGACGTCTGCCGGGTCGAGCTCACCCATGAGCATTTCGGGATTTCGCATGAGATATTTCATGTATCTGAATGCGACCGAGAAGGCGAACCCGTCGCAGATACGCTCGTCGGAGGTGACGGTATAGTCCATATAGCGGCGTTCCGTAACGGAGCCGTCCCGCTCGACCTCGCGGTCGGTCCTCTTTGCGCCTATGGCGAGGAAGATGGGTATATCGCCGAAAGAGTAGATGTGGTGGAATACCGGCGGGATGCCGAGGGAGCCGAGGTCCGTGACGACTATGCTGCCGTGGAAGGGGCTGACCTGCGTCAGAGCCTCGGGAAGCAGATCGTGGTAGTCCATCCATTTGAAAAGCTTTATCGCCCAGCGGAGAATAAAGCGCGGAAACTTTGAAAACATTGCGGCGACCTTGTCGGTCCCGTCGTCGACTTCGCCGTTTTTATTCGCGGCGACCTGCTGCTCTATTTTGTCGTAGATCTCGAGAAGACCGTCGGTGGGCTCAAAGCGGACTTTTATCGCCGTCTCGCCGCCCTCCAGCGTCATCTGTTTTTTGATCGTCATGACGACCTCGATGCGGTTGCGCGCGTATATCCTCTGTCCTGCGACGAATCTGTTCAGAGCGGGATATTTCGCGATAGTCCGGCAATAGCAGGCGAGGAACATGTGCAGCATGCCGACGCCCTTGTGCCCCTCGGCGCGGAGCTTGCGGATGAAAGCCTCGGCGGCCGAGATCTCGACCTTGTCCGAGAAAAAGTTCAGCGCGTCGTCTCTGTCCTTCATTATGTAGGGCGTGAAGGCGCAGTATGGGTCGATAGTGCGCAGCCAATGGCCGTGCTTCCTGTCTCCCCGGCGTTTCTTTTTTGCTTCGGCCATGATCTTTCCTCCGGATAATATTTTAATCAGTATAATCTTTTAAGGCGGAATAATCAATAGCTTTTGATCCGGGGCAAACTCTCATAATCGTACGGGGAAGCTAATACAATGAGACATGGACAACCGTGTATTGAAATATGATGAGGCCGCCTGCGTGCTCCCGGAAGAGATAAGAGCGGAAGCTCTTTTCCTGCCCGAAGCCGAGAAGGCGGCCGCGGAGGAATTCAGACTTCGCTGCGGCAGAGCGCCGACGGTGCTCTTGCCGGGCGGCGAAAAGACCCTGTGCCAGCATATCGTTACGCAGAGCATGATCGAAGCCGCTCTTTGCGCAGCGTCGTCATCTTCGCGCCACAGCGTAGGGGAGAGCGTCAGGTCGGGCTTCGTGACGGCCCCCGGGGGACACAGGATAGGCATCTGCGGGACAGCCGTGGTGCGCGGCGGGAAGATAGAGTCAGTCAGGAACGTCTCGTCGGTCTGCGTGCGTATAGCGAGACAGATTCCGGGCATTGCGGAAAGGATCGCGCCTGATCTCTGTGACGGAAGGGGTATGCCGCTCGGAACGATCATCCTCTCTCCGCCCGGGGACGGGAAAACGACCCTCCTTCGCGATCTCGTGCGCGTCTTTTCCCGCCGGGGCGTAAAGACCTCCGTTATCGACGAGCGAAGCGAGATAGCCGCTCTGAGCCGGGGTGTCCCGCAATTCGACGTCGGCCCCTGTACGGACGTTTTTGAGCTCGCTCCGCGCGCAGAGGCGGTCGCTTCGGTGCTCCGCTCGATGTCTCCGCGCCTTATCGCGCTCGACGAGATCTGTACGGAAGAGGACGCGGGAGCAATAGCCGCTGCGGTCGGGAGCGGAGTTTCCGTTTTCGCGACGGCTCATTCGTCTTCGCTGAGCGAGCTGCGCCGACGGGAAGCGCTTCGGGCCGTCTGTGAAAGCGGAGCGTTCAGCCGGTGTGTGATCATCAAAAACAATTCGGGGAAAAGAACTTACGAAATCGAGGCAATAAAATGACGCTCAGGATATTCGGAGCGGCGACGGTCGTCGTCTGCTGCTCGCTCATCGGGCTCAGATGCGCCGGGGGATACTCGCAGAGAGTAAAACTGCTGCGCTCTCTCATAGGGACTGTTACAGTCGCGCGCAGCGAGATATGCGATCTTCTCTCTCCCGTCCCGGAGCTGCTTGAACTGCTCTCGAAAACGGCGCCGCCTCCCGCAAAGGAGTTCTGGGTCTGCTGCGACAGACTCACCAGAGCCGGGCTTGGATTTCCGGAGGCCTGGGAGAAAGCCGCTGAGAGGCTGCAGGGCCTTGATGAAAGCTGCGGTGAAGCCTTGTCGGGTCTTGCCGGTATTATCGGAAGATACGATGCCGAAGCTCAAAGGAATGAACTGACAAGGACGATCGGGATCCTTGAGCAGGCCCTCTCCGCTGCGGAATCCGAGCGCAGAACGCGAGGTAAGACCTGCGCCGCGCTCGGCGTCGGAGCGGGCGTCATGCTTGCGATAATACTCATATGAGGGAGCAAAGATGGATGTTGACCTCATCTTCAAAATAGCTGCGATAGGCATGGTAGTTGCGGTGCTGAATATCCTGCTCGCCCGCTCGGGCAGGGACGAGCAGGCCCTGATGATCACTCTGGCCGGGCTCGTCGCAGTGCTTGTTGTCGTAGTAAGGGAGATAAGCGATCTGTTCTCGCTGATAAGATCCCTTTTCGGCTTCTGATGGACACGCTAGTAAAGGGAGCGGCGATCGGCATAACGGCGGCGGTCCTCGGGCTTGTGCTGAAAAAGAGCAGTCCCGAGCTCGCTTTGCTCCTCGCGGCAGCAGCATGCGCGACCATTCTTTCGGGCGCATATTCATCTGCCTCAGACATAATAGCTTTTGCCGACGGCCTTGCGGCCGAGAGCGGACTTTCGGGAGAACTTGTCTCGCCGGTGCTCAAATGCACGGGGATCGCGGTCGTCAGCAAGCTCTCCTCCGATATCTGCAAGGATGCCGGCGCAGCCTCAGCCGCCGGAGCGGTCGAGCTTCTCGGCGCAGCGGCGGGCATAGCCGTAAGCATCCCGCTTCTCAGAGCAGTGCTGAACATTGTTCGGGGCGTCATATGAAAAAGAGGATCACAACTTCGCTGCTCGTTCTTGCCGCTCTTATCCTGTTATCTCTTGGCCTGACCGCGCGAGCCGATTCGATAACGGACGAGCAGTCCGAGGCGGCAGGCGCGGGCGACGTCGAGGCTGCTCTCGACGGGGAGATACTTGACCTTCTCGGAGGGGCTTCGCCCGGCGAAGCGGATCAGAGCGGGACGCTGAACAATCTGCTCTCCGCAGTAAAACGCATCCTTCCGGACGTGCTCCGCTCTGCGCTTCGGGCGGGGGCTTCTGTCCTTATCATCTCGGCAGTGGTCGGTATCGCATCGAATGCGCTGGACGCCGCGGAGTCAAGATGGTCCGCCCCGGCGGCCATTGCGGGTACGTCCGCTGTATCGCTGTGCGTATTCGGCGGATCCGGAGGATTTCTCGGCGCAGCGCGTCAGACTATGGAGACGCTGGATTCGTTTTCGAAGGTCCTGCTCCCGACGATCACTGCGCTTGCAGCCTCGTCCGGGGCGGCTGTCTCCGCTCCGGCGAAATACGCGGCAGCGGCGCTTTTTATCGACGTTATGATGACGCTGTCGTCCAATGTCATCCTGCCCGTCATCTGCGCTTACGGCGCCGCCGTCATAGCCGAGGCTGCGTTCGGGGGGAAAGCTTTTTCGGGCGCGTCGAGCCTTCTCAAATGGCTCTCGACGACACTGATGACGCTGACGGTTCTCGCGTTTATCGTTTATATCGGCCTGACGGGGCTCATTTCCGGAAATGCCGACGCGGCTGCCCTGCGGCTTGCCAAGACCGCTATATCTACGGCGCTCCCCGTCGTGGGCGGGATAATGTCGGACGCTGCGGCGTCCGTGCTTTCCGGAGCGGCCGTTCTGCGCTCCTCGATAGGCGTTTTCGGCATCCTTGCGGTTACGGCGATATGCGCGGTCCCGTTTCTCCGCCTCGGCGCGCATTATCTCGTTTTCAAAGCCGTATCAAAGCTCTCGTTCGGCTCTGCGGGGATGGAAAAACTGCTCGGCGGGCTTGCCAACGTTTTCGGCCTTGTCATGGGCCTGACGGGGTCGTGCGCGCTGATGCTTTATATCTCTCTTATTTCTCTGATAAAGGTCGTGTCATGAAATGATAGACGCGCTGCGAGGGTGGATAATCAAGATCATCGGAGCTTCCGTTCTGAGCGCGATCGCGCTGTCGGTAACTCTATCGCCGAAAATGAAGCGCGTGGTCTCGCTGTGCTGTTCTTTCCTGGCTGCCGCCGTGCTCCTTTCGCCTCTGTCGGGCCTCTCCGAGGCGTCCGTCTCTCTTGAAGGCTCAAGGGAACGGGCCTCATTTGCGGCTGGAGAGCTTGAGCAGAAAAACGAGGAGCTCCGCCGCGGAATCATAGCTGAGCGGTGCAGGGCATATATATTGAGCAAAGCGGCCGAGCTCGGCGTTGAAGCGGAGGCGAGCGTGACCCTCTCCGGGGACGGGACGCCTTATTCCTGCCGCGTGAGCGTGGAGTGCGGCGGCGCCGTAAAGTTCGTACTGTCCGAGACGATAACGCGCGACCTCGGCATACCCGAGGATCGCCAGTACTGGGGATAGCATGGAGATCATGGTAACGGATCTGAAAAAGCTGAAAAAAACTCTTCTGGAAAAGCTGAGAGGCAATAAGGCGCTCCTTATCGGGCTCGCGGCGGGAATACTCCTGCTGACGGTCCTGCCGAAGGGCGAAAAAAGCGAGCCCGCGGCAAAAACCGATTTTACCGCGCCGGATTTTTCTCTAGCCGAGGAGGAGCAGAAGATAGGCGAAGCTCTTTCGCGGATAGACGGAGCAGGGAAGGTGACCATCCTGCTGACGCTCAAAAGCGGCGTCAGAAGGGAGATCGCGGAGGACGAGAGATTCGAGCACACGAGCCGCGGAGAAGACGCCTCGGTGTCCTCGGCAAAGACCTCCGTAAGGCTCCAGAACGGCTCCGGGAACCAGAGCGCGCTGACCCTCCGCTATGACTACCCGGAGTATCAGGGCGCGCTCGTGATAACAGAGAGCGCGGATGCGTCCGTCAGGCTCGCCGTAACGCAGTCCGTCATGTCTCTGACCGGCCTTTCGGCCGACAGAATAACCGTCGTCAAGGGAAGATGAGTTTTATAAAGGAGAATGGAAGATGAAATCAAAGGTCTTTAAGAGAAATGCAATAATCCTGACGGTCATCATGTTCGTCTGCGTCGCGGTCTACCTCAACTGGACTTACGGAGGAGCGGGAGAAAAGGGACAGGAGGCCGTCAAAGCGCAGACCGGGACCGACGCGGAGGACGCGGGACTTTATTACGTCGACGGTACGGCCGAGCCGTCGCTTCCGACTCAGGCGCAGATCGACGACTACTTCGCGACCGCAAGGCTCACCAGACAGCAGGCGAGAGACAGCGCCGTAAGCGTTCTTCGCGAGGCTCTCGGCATGGAGACGGTGTCGCAGGAGGCAAACGACAGGACTCTCGGCGAGATATCCTCCCTCGCAGAGGCGAGCGTTACCGAGGCCGAGATAGAGACCCTCGTCATGGCAAAGGGCTTTGCCGAATGCGTAGCTTTCCTCAGCGATGATTCGCTTATCGTCGCCGTCCCTGCCCCGCCCGAGGGCCTGAGCAGCGCTTCCGTTTCGCGCATAACGGACATCGCTCTCTCTGAAACGGACCTCGCGACAGAGCAAATCAAAATAATTGAGGTGAAATAGCTTTATTTTTCCGAAAGCATGTGTTAAAATACAACGAAAGAAAACTGAGGAGGTGTCCGAAATGAGTGAAGCAAAGGGCTACATCACCATGGAAGACAACGGCGGCACCATCAACATTTCCGAGGACGTCGTTGCGACCATAGCCATCGAGGCGATAGGTCAGGTCGAGGGCGTCGCCGCCGTGACGAACACTCTCGGAAAAGATATAGCGGAGTTATTCGGCAAGAAAAATGCGCCCAGGGGCGTTACGGTCGACGTCGCGGAGGACAGGATAGTCATCACCGCGCACATATCCGTGGCTTACGGATACGGAGTCAACACCGTCGCCGAAAACGTGCAGACTGCCGTGACCGAGGCGGTTGAATCCATGACCGGCGTCAAGGTCAGCGCCGTCAACGTCCATGTGAGCTCCGTTTCCTTCCGCAAGACAGAAGGCTGAGACCGGGATACGCAGGCGGGGGAAATCTTCCCCCGCCGAATTATTATCGCAGGAGATCGCCGCACAGCGGCCGGAGGCGCTTATGACGAGAACCACAGCAAGAGAGATAGCCGTCCACCTCTCCTTTGAGGCGGGCGTTAACGGACTTTCCGCGCAGGAGCTGCTCGACACGGTATTCGATCCCGAGTACTATGCCACTCTCGCGCAGGAGGACGAATTATATTCCGAATACCCCGACGAAAAGCAGATGCAGTATATCCGCGAGATGACGGTCGGGGTGCACGAGCACCTGCCGGAGCTCGACTCATATATCGAGAAGTATTCCAAGGGATGGCGCGTGGGCCGAATTTCCCGCGTCGCCGTCGCCGTCATGCGCATCTGCATGTACGAGATCCTTTATATGCCGGAGATCCCCGACGCCGCATCTGTCAACGAGGCCGTCGAGCTGACAAAGAAATACGAGGACAAGGAAGTCGCTTCGTTCGTTAACGGCATCCTCGGCTCGTACATAAAGGGTGAAAAGAACGTTGACTGACCGCGTCTGTCTGGCATTCGATACAAGCAACTACACCACCTCCGTCTGCGCGTTCGACGGCGAGACCGTCGATGACAAAGCGAGGCTTCTGCCTGTCGGGGAGGGTGAGCTGGGTCTGCGCCAGAGCGACGCGGTCTTTCATCATACGCGCGCTCTTCCCGAGCTTGTTGAGCAGCTCGGGAGCCTTTCTCCGCGCGCAGTCGGAGCTTCCGACCGCCCGCGCGAGGCCGAGGGCTCGTATATGCCGTGCTTTCTCGTGGGCACGGCCGCTGCCAGAAGCGCCGCGGCGCTGTTCGGAGTGCCGTTTATTTCCTTTACGCATCAGCAGGGGCACGTGGCCGCCGCCGCATGGTCGGCCGGCCGCCCGGAGCTTCTCGACGCGCCGTTTCTCGCATGGCATCTCTCCGGAGGCACGACAGAGCTCCTGCTTGTCAGTCCGGACGGCGAAGGCGGGGTTTCCTGCTCCAGGATAGGCGGGACGAAGGATATCTCCGCAGGCCAGCTTCTCGATCGGACGGGAAAGCGTCTCGGCGTCGCCTTTCCTGCGGGCAAGACTCTCGACGCCGCGGCCGACCCCGCTTGCGGGGATTCATTCCGAGTCAAGACCGACGGGCTTGAGTTTTCGCTTTCGGGCATGGAAAACAAGCTCGCGGATATGATATACAAAGGCGCGGACACGCGCTCGGCCGCTTCCTGCGCGCTGAACACGATATCCCTCGCCGTGCTTTCCGCGACGGAGAGCGCCCTCGAAAAGTACGGAGACCTTCCGGTGCTGTTTTCCGGCGGCGTTTCCGGGAGCCGCAATCTGCGCGGGCACATAAGCTTCGGCATTTTTCCCGAGCCGCGTTTCGCTGCTGACAACGCGCTCGGCGTCGCTATACTGACATACAGGGCGGTGGACCGATGAGCGACAGGATCTTTGACGTCTCGGAACTTAACAACTACATAAAGGGACTTCTCGACTCGGATCCCGCGCTTTCGGGGATTTATGTCCGCGGAGAGCTGTCCAACTATAAGATCTATAATTCCGGCCACCACTATTTCACCATCAAGGACAAGGACGCCGCGATCCGCTGCGTCATGTTCAAGCGCGAGGCTTCGACTCTGAGATTCAGACCGGAGGACGGAATGAAGGTCGTAGCCTTCGGGCGCGTTACCGTATTCCCGCGCGACGGGCAGTATCAGCTCTATTGCAGCAGCATGACCCCGGTAGGCGTGGGCGACCTCTATTTCGCTTTCGAGCAGCTGAAGGCAAAGCTTTCCGCCGAGGGCCTCTTCGACAGGGCTCTAAAAAAACCTCTGCCGGAATTCCCGGCGCGCATAGCGCTCATCACATCGGGCTCGGGGGCCGCTGTCCACGACATGATCCGCATCCTCGGGAAGCGCTTTCCTCTGAGCAAGGTCATCGTCATGCCCGTCCGCGTGCAGGGCGCGGAGGCGCCGCCGGAGATAGTCGGCGCTATCAGATATGCAAACGCCCATAAGGTCGCCGATCTTATCATAACAGGCAGGGGAGGCGGCTCCATCGAGGATCTTTGGGCCTTCAACGACGAGAGAGTCGCAAGAGCCGTGTTCGCCTCCGAGATTCCTGTCATATCGGCCGTCGGCCATGAGCCTGACGTCACGATATGCGACTACGTCGCCGACGTTCGTGCCGCGACTCCGTCCAACGGCGCGGAGCTCGCAGTTCCCGACAGGGCCGAGCTCATGACTGCGCTCGCGTCCGATACGGTCCGAATGCGCAAAGCCATGCACAGACTGACCGAAAAGGCCGCCGCCCGCCTCGACCGGGTCAGGAATACGGGCGTTTTCAGAGACCCCATGAGCATAGTGCGCGATCGCCGTCTTGCTCTCGACTCGATCACCGGGGCGGCAGTCAATTCCGCAAAGACCATGATCTCCGACAAACGCGCGTCTTATCTCGGCATGGCCGCGTCTCTTGACGCGCTCAGCCCCCTCAAGACCCTTGCGCGAGGATACGGCGTAGTAACGGATGAGAGCGGCCGTGCCGTCAGAAAAGCGACAGACGTCGAAATAGGGGACAGGCTGCATATCCGTCTGTCCGAGGGCTCGCTCGACTGCACCGTGAGCGACAGAAAGGAAGCATAGTATGGATACTCCGAACTTTGAAAGATCCATGGCGAGACTTGAGGAAATAGTCTCTCTGCTTGAGCGGGGCGATACTCCGCTCGAGGAGTCTCTTAAGCTTTTTGAGGAGGGCTCGGCCCTTATCCGCTCATGCGGAAGCATGCTCGAAAAGGCCGAACAGGTCGTCGTGAAGCTCGTTAAGGGCGCCGACGGCGAGCCGGAAGAGGCGGTATTTCTCGATGAAGACCGCTGAATATAAAACAAGGCTCGACGAATACCGGGCCTTGACCGAAAAACGTCTCGGAGAGCTCTTTTCCGACATGGACGAGGACATAGCCCCTCTCGGTACTTCGATGAGGTACAGCCTCCTTGCCGGAGGCAAGCGCCTGAGACCTGTTTTCGTGCTCGAATTCGCGCGCCTTTGCGGCTGCGGCGATGCGCTGGACTTCGCCTGCGCGATAGAGCTTCTCCACACATATTCTCTCATCCACGACGATCTGCCCTGCATGGACGACGACGACCTGCGCCGCGGCATGCCCACGAACCATAAAAAGTTCGGAGAGTGGCAGGCGCTGCTCTCCGGCGACGCGCTTCAGGCCGAGGCGTTCCTTCTCATAGCTCAGGCAAAGCTTCCCGACGCATGCCGCGTCGAGGCGATCCGCATCCTCGCGTCTGCCGCGGGGGTGGGGGGCATATGCTCCGGGCAGTACCTCGACATAGAAGGCGAGGGGAAAAAGCAGGACGTCGGCGCGCTGCTCCGCATCAACAGATTCAAAACGTCCGCGCTCATAAGCGCCGCCTGCATGATGGGTTGCGCCGCTGCCGGAGCGTTCGACGAGCGCATGACCGCCGCCGGGAAATTCGGCGAAGCCCTCGGCCTCGCTTTCCAGATTCGCGACGATATCCTCGACGTCGTCGGGGAGGAAAAAGTCATGGGAAAGGACGTCGGCTCCGATGAAAAAAGAGGCCGCGTCACGTTTGCGTCCCTGTTGGGGACGGAGAAAGCCTCGCTCGTTGCGGCGGATCTCGCTTCCGACGCGAAGACGGCGCTTCGAGCCGGCTTTGAGGACACGGGCTTTCTCGAATGGCTGACGGACGAGCTCACCGTAAGGATAAACTGACGGCTGGTGATGAAATGAGATATGTTTTCAAGGTCGGCACATCGACCCTTATCCGCGAGAGCGGGCTTCCCGATCTGCGCACTCTCGACAGGCTCGCGAGAGTGCTTTCCGATCTCCGCAGCGCCGGAAACGAGATAGTGCTCGTGAGCTCCGGCGCGATCGGCGTCGGAACGAAGAAGCTCGGCATGGCCGCCAGACCGACTGAGCTGCGTTACAAGCAGGCTGCCGCTGCCGTGGGCCAGTGCGAGCTTATGCACCTTTACGACAAATCGTTTTCCGAATACGGTCAGACCGTCGCGCAGATACTGCTGACGAATCAGGACGTCGAGAACGAGCTCGGAAGGGAAAACCTCGCCCGCACTTTCGATTCTCTGCTGGAACTCGGCGTCATCCCGGTCGTCAACGAAAACGACTCCGTATCCTCCGCCGAGATAGAGACCGGGCACGCCAAGATACTCGGCGACAACGACTCCCTTTCCGCCGTCGTCGCGGGCTTTTGCGGAGCGGACAGACTCGTCATAATGACGGATATCGAAGGCCTTTATGACGGCGATCCCAGAGATCCCTCCAGCAGGCTCATCGAGCGGGTAGACCGCGTTACCGAGGACCTTTATTCCTATGTCGGAGGCGCGGCCTCCAAATGGGGAACGGGCGGCATGGCTTCAAAGATAAAGGCCGCCGAATACGCCACCTCGCTCGGCATAGACACATACGTCGTGTCCGGAGCGGATATGGACGCAATATACGACATCGTCGACGGAAAGAGCGTCGGCACTCTCTTTTCTGCCGGAGGAGAAAAGCATGACTGAGTTTGAAAAACTTGCAGACAGAGCGAGGAAGGCTTCGCGCGAGATAGCCGATCTTCCCGAAGAAAAAAAGAACGCCGCCCTGCGCGCCGTATCTGCGGCTCTCCGCGCCTCGGCGCAGGAGATCATTGCCGCAAACGCTGAAGATATGGCGGCGGCGGAGAAGTCCGGAATGTCTCCGGCCATGCTCGACAGGCTGAAGCTCACTTCCGAACGCATCGAAGGCATGGCGGACGGCGTGGACCAGGTCGCAGCTCTGCCCGATCCGACCGGAAAGCTTCTCGAGCGCACCGTCAGACCCAACGGGCTCATCATTGAAAAAGTATCCGTTCCGCTCGGCGTAGTCGGGATAATATATGAAGCGCGCCCGAACGTTACGGCGGACGCTGCCGCGCTCTGCTTCAAATCCGGCAACGCAGTGCTGCTTCGAGGCGGCAAGGAGGCCGTCCGCTCCGGCGGAGCGATTTCCCGCGTCATGCGCGCCGCGCTCGAAGAGCAGGGCCTTCCGGCGGACTGCATCTGCTTCGTCGAGGATACGACCCGTGAGAGCGCGAAGGAAATGATGGGCCTTGTCGGAAGACTCGACGTGCTTATCCCGCGCGGAGGCGCAGGACTTATCAGAAGCGTCGTTGAAAATTCCAAAGTGCCCGTCATTGAGACCGGCGTCGGCATCTGCCACGTTTATGTCGAAAAGACAGCCGACCTGAAAATGGCCGCAGAGATCATCGCAAATGCCAAATGCTCGCGTCCGAGCGTATGCAACGCAGCCGAGTGCCTGATAGTCGACGAGAGCATCGCGAATGAGTTCCTTCCGATGGCGGCAGCCGCAATGAAGGACTGCGGCGTCCAGTTTCGCGGAGATGAAAAGACCTGCTCGGTCCTTCCCGAAGCCGTGCCCGCGTCTGAAACCGATTACGACACGGAATTTCTTGACTACATACTGGCCGTCAAGACCGTTTCCGGGCCGGACGAGGCCATTGATTTCATCGCAGAGCACGGTACGGGCCATTCCGAGGCGATAGTGACGCGCGACGAGGCCGCCGCAGATAAATTCCTGCGCAAGGTAGACGCCGCGGCAGTCTACGTCAACGCCTCTACCCGCTTTACCGACGGGGGTGAGTTCGGCCTCGGCGCCGAGCTCGGCATTTCCACTCAGAAGCTCCATGCGCGAGGCCCTATGGGGCTTGCCGAGCTTACGAGCACCAAATATATGATACGAGGGACCGGCCAGATCAGATAGCAGACCGGCAACTGAAACGGAAGAGCGCCTCGCGGCGCTCTTCCTTTTTGCACTTAATAGATATTTAACATCAAATCTGATTGACTAAGATTTACATAAATGATATAATACCATGATAATATGTGCATTTTATTTGCTGGAGGTTCCCATGTGGCTCAGCGACAGATGGATCGATTATGAACTGCTCGACTG
>JAEEGL010361756.1_pt1 | contig 27016 bp, 17 predicted proteins | sample 9134231 | NCBI WGS metagenome assembly JAEEGL01 (sample SAMN16246548, study PRJNA631951) | gut metagenome | biome: gut microbiome; feature: rumen; material: fiber-attached | host: Bos | place: Iran: Karaj | collected 2018-10 | reverse complement strand
TTTCGGGGTTTACATTTTTATACGGAATCATTATAATTTTTCTCAAATATCTAGTGTATCCTACTCTCTATCCCGTTCTCGTAGATAAAGATCTTTCCGGTTTTCATGAGATGTCCTATGGCTTTTTTGTAGGCATTTTTGCTCATACCGAATTTGGCGATGATGATCTCGGGAGCTGTCTTGTCGTGATACGGAAGGAATCCGCCCGCATCCGTAAGTATCTGGAATACTTTTTCGGCATCGCCCTCAAGCTCCTGATATCCTTTATCACGAAGCTGAAGTTCAAGCCTTCCGTCATCAAGCACTCTCGCAACATGTGCCGTTACTTCCTGTCCCGGAACTACTCCTTCAAAGAGTCTGTGTTTCGGAATGAGTGCGGAATATTTGTCGTCCACCGCAACGAATGCTCCGAAATCATCTATCTTCTCGTAGCAAAGTCCCTTGACCGTATCATCCTTTTTATAAGGAGACTTGTTCTGAAGCAGCGGATAGACTTTCATCGTGGCACAAAGTCTGCTGGACTTGTCCACATAGAGAGAAACAAGGAGTTTATCCCCGCGTCTTATGCGATAGGTCTGTTCCCTGAAAGGAAGGAACAGGTCTTTTACAAGACCCCAGTCAAGGAAAGCTCCTATGCCGGATACTTCCTTTACTTCAAGTCTTTTGATCTCACCCATGGAGATATAGGGCGTATGTACCGTGGCAATGGGTCTGTCGTCCGAATCCTTGTATATGAATGCCTGAACTAAGTCTCCCACTGAAAGTGAAAGGAGTCCCACTTCTTTTCTGGGAAGAAGGATCGTATCCTGTTCGACTCTTTCGTTTTCGGGAACATCACAAAAAGACTCGTCGTTACTCATGCCTTCATCAGAAAGATAAGCGCCGTGTTCGAGTCTTTTTACAACTTTAAGTTTTTGTGTCCGTCCGAGATAAAACATAAATTATTTTGTAATGCCAAGGAAGCAAAGAATGCAGAGAATAACTCCAACAAAGGAATAGATGCCTACAAGGCCGGAAAGAATCCCGAATATGGCAAATATCCCGCCGATGCCCGCAAGGAAGCTGATAAGCCATCCGACTATGGCTGTGATAACAAGGAAAATGATGAGCTGAACTATAAAGGAAATGACATTCAGCTTCTCGATCTTAAAAGGTGTCGGCCAGATCTTTCTGATTGTATCCATTTCTTAACCCCTCCAAACGATCATTCTTTGATGAATCTCATCTTGTTTTCTGTCTTGTGCTTTTCGATGGTGACCTGAGGCTCTTCCTTCTTGTAAAGACCGTTCATCTGATTGATCATGCTCTCCTTGCACTCTTTGCAGAAACGGCCGGTAAGGATGCGTTTTCCGCACTTTTCGCAAGTAAGAGCAATATCGGAAGAATCGGCAAAAGTGAGCCTCTCTTCGCGGATCCACTTTTTGACCTGCTGCTGTGTAACGTCCATATCATCGCAAACATCCTGAATATGGCAGCCCGGATGATCATAAACGTACTGCTTTACCTCTGCAAACTTGTCGTCCATTTTTTTGAGGCATGCCTGGCAGAGCGGAGGTCCGCTTAAATAGGTAAACATCTTTCCGCAACTGGAACAATTCCTAACGTCCATAAGTGTGCCTTCCTTTCACATTTATTAACCTGCATCCGCATAACCTGCGGCGATACAGATAAAAAATACTTTTTTGATGCCGGAAGCTTTAAGTGTGCGCGCGCAGGCGTTCACTGTGCTTCCTGTTGTAAGAACATCGTCCACAAGAATGACTGAGTTAAGTCCCTTTGCTTTATCGTTTGCTTTAAAAGCATCTTCCAGGTTTTGTTCTCTTTCCCGTCTCGAAAGATCCTTCTGATCTTTCGTTTCTTTGCTCTTTGTAAGAGCGTTCACCACAGGCAAACGGGAATATTTCCCGATGGCAAGAGCCAGGAGCTCCGCCTGGTTATAACCTCTTGTTCTAAGCTTTTTATGATAAAGCGGAACCGGCACGAGTGCTTCGGCCTCTGTGCTGCAAATGAAGCTCTTTAAACGTTCCGAAGCAATTCGCCCGAAAAAATCCTGAAACTCTCTTGTTCCGTTGTTCTTAACATCTTTAACGGCCCGATTTATTGCAGAATGGTAGATGAATACACATCTCCCTTTGTCAAACCATACGTTCCGGCCGCAGGGCTTGCAAATATCATTCCGTTCATCCTTTATCGGCCGTCCGCACATCTTGCAATAAGGCGTCTCTATAAATGCAAGTTTTTTAAGACACGGCGTGCAAACCTTTGCTCCCTTTGGAATAACGGGTTTTAAGCAAATCGGGCAGCACACCGGAAACAGGATGTCAAACATCTTTCTCCTTCACCCGTTTCTCCCGAATGAATGAAAAGAAAACTGTTCGTGTTTTATGTAATTTTACAATATTTCAACCGATTAAACAATAAAATTTGTATAATTTATAGCAAGCGAAGAAATGCCTTCTACTTGAACAATTTCTCGGGATATACGCCCTTGTCGCAAAGTTCTCTGAATGACTTCACAACATAGTCCTTATCCTCGTGATAGGTTACGCCGAACCACTTGTCGTTGGAGTTAAGGACATGTACCTTTGCAACGCCTTCGTCTACCATGTCTCCCACTACTTCGGGAAGAAGGAACTCTGCCTTGAGAGGATTTGCCATCTTCTTAAGGAAATCCTTGAAACGGTCTTCAAGAGTGTCAAGGAATGAAGGTGTGAAGCCCCACATGTTCATGGAAACGGGAGTATCGAGTGAAAGGGTGATCTCCTTGTTGTTTCCGTCAAGTGCGCGTCCGATGCCGTTGTCGTCGAAGATCTCGTATGTCTCGCGAACAGACTTTAATGTGTTGTCATCGGCAACCGAGCAAGCGCCTCTTGTAACCTTTCCGTTCTCGGAAAGAGTGTTCCTGAGAACGAAGCCTACCATTGCGAAATCGTAAGGGTTCTTCTTGTTAACATCAACGTTTGCAAGGAAATCATGAAGCTTTACGAAGCCCTCTCTGCCGTAATAGTCGTCCGCATTAATGACTGCGAAGGGCTCTTTGATGGTGCCGAGGCATGAAAGGATGGCATGGCCCGTTCCCCACGGCTTAGCGCGGTCTGCGGGGCATGTGAAGCCTTCGGGAAGCTTCTCGAGATCCTGGAATACATATTCAACTTCAACTTTATCGTAGATCTCCTGAGGGATGATCTTCTTGAACTCATCATAAAGCTCGCGGCGTGTGATGAACACTACCTTGTCGAATCCCGCACGGATGGCGTCATAGATGGAATATTCCATGATGATCTCTCCGCTGGTTCCAACATGCTCCAACTGTTTGATACCTGTACCGTATCTGCTGCCCATACCTGCAGCCATGATAACAAGTGATGTTTTGTTTGCCATAACTGTTCTCCTTTATTATGTTCGTGAAACCGCTTCGGGCATCTCTTTGAGAGCCCTGCACAGACCTGAATATCTGGTGTTTTGCATACCGTTTTTTATCATGTCCTTAACGGTTTCCGCTTTACCGATTATTGTAACACATTTTTTCGCTCTTGTCACCGCGGTATATAAAACGTTTCTGTTAAGAAGCATTGAAGGGCCGTTTAAGAGCGGAAGTACAACTCCTTTATATTCGCTTCCCTGTGATTTATGGACCGTGACGGCATAAGCAAGGACAAGCTCGTCAAGCTGGGAATAGTTATATTCCACCAGCCTTCCCTCTTCGTATTCGATGGTTATCCTTTCGGAAAAATGATCGATCTTTTTGACAATGCCGCAGTCCCCGTTAAATACGCCGGTCCCGTTTTCTATAACGAATCCGCTTTTGCTCTTAACATTCCACTCAAGCTGATAATCGTTCTTTATCTGCATTACCCTGTCGCCTTCCCGGAATATCCTGCCGTTTTCCAGCTCTTTTTCTTTTTTCCCGGGATCTTTCGGGTTAAGGGCCTCCTGAAGCACAATGTTAAGCCTCTCGCACCCCAGTTCTCCCGCCTTCATGGGAGTGAGAACCTGAATATCCGCGCTGGTCCCGTTCACGAATCTTGTGAGTTTGTCCTTCACAAGATAGATTATGCCGTTCGTTATCTCGTTTACATCGTTCCGTCCGATAAAGAAAAAATCATTGTTCTCCTTGTTATCAAGAGAGATGTCCTCGCCTCTGTTTATCTTATGGGCGTTACGGATTATGGAGCTTTCCGCCGCCTGACGGAAAATATTCTCAAGCCTGACGGTGCCGATCCTTCCGCTGTCAATGACGTCACGGAGCACATTTCCGGGGCCCACGCTGGGAAGCTGGTTCACGTCCCCCACAAGCACAAGCCTTGTTCCCGGGACCACCGCTTTAAGCAGCGCATGCATGAGCGAGATATCCACCATGGACATCTCATCGATTATGAGGACATCCGTTTCTATGGGGTTTGCTTCGTTTCTCGCAAACTCCATGATGTTCACGGTCTCTGTTCCGCTCAGCTCGCTCTTCGGAGATATCTCAAGAAGTCTGTGTATGGTGCGCGCTTCCATGCCCGTAGTCTCGGACATCCTTTTTGCGGCACGTCCCGTAGGGGCGGCAAGCATCACTTCTGCCCCCTGCCTCTCATAGAACCTGATGATTGCATTTATGGTCGTTGTCTTACCTGTACCGGGACCGCCCGTGAGTATCAGGACACCGTGCTTAGCGCTCTCTGTCACCGCCTTTTTCTGCAGCACATCAAGATCCATGTCAAGATCCTTCATGACGCCCGTAAGATAGTCTTCAGCCTTCTTTTCGTTGATGTCGTAGTTGCAGTTTAAGTCGATCAGCATCCTTGCCACATTGAGCTCCATGTAATAGAACGCCGCAAGATATACGTTTCTTGTTCCTTCTTCCTTTATGACCGCTTTCTTTTCGACAACGAGCCTGAACACCTGCCTTTCAAGCACTTCCCTCGGGACATTTACGATCTCCTGTGTGTTCCTGTAAAGCTCGTCTTCCGGAAGATATACATGCCCGTTTGTCGATGCTTCGGAAAGAACGTAGAGTATTGCGGCCCTTACTCTTCCTTCGTCGTTTTCCGGAACTCCGGAAGCAATAGCGATGGAATCCGCGATCTTAAAGCCCACCCCCGAAATGTCTTCCGCAAGCTTATAGGGGTTTTCTCTGATGACGGAATACATTCTCTCCCCGTACTTCGCATATATCTTCATAGCGAGCTGATTTGTGACGCCGAACTGTGAAAGAAAGACTATGGCATTTCTCATGTCATGCTTTTCGGAGAACTGGGCAGCGATCTTCTGGGCGCCGCGTTCGCTTATACCTTTTACTTCCGCAAGACGCTCCGGCTCTTGTTCGATGATACGGAATGTGTCGTCCCCGAACCGCTTTACGATACGCTTTGCAAGTGCCTCACCGATACCGCTTATGGCACCGCTGGCAAGATACCTTTCCATATCAGAGGCGTTTGTGGGCTGTATGCTCTTAATGCTTTTAACTTCTATCTGGTCCCCGTACTGGGGATGGAATATCTCTTCTCCTTCGATCTCAACATATTCTCCCACATCAAAAACAGCCATAACGCCTGTGCAGCAGACACTGTCGTCTTCTGTATCAACCGTCATGACCGTATATCCGTTTTTTTCGTTTCTGTATACTATTTTTTCGATGTAACCTTTGACAGTCACTTATTTTCCCCGCCCATTGTATTATTCTTCATGGACTCGTAAAGCATTTTTGCTATGCCGAGGTTACTGTTTTCGGAGATGATCTTGGAATATTCCTGATAGAGGGTGTCTCCGAAAAGCTTCATATAGGCGTTGTCTTCCTCTTCCTTGTCGGGAGCGAAGGCTTCCTTTGAAGACTTTACCACCTGCTCAACAAGATACTGCTCAAAGGACTTGCAGGCTTCCATGAGCTGTTCGTCCGTGGCATCGGACAGGTTCATGTTTGAGAGCTTGTCGGTGAGCTTATCGGCGGTAGTCTCTGTTTTTTTGTTTCTGAGTTCCTGAGAATAGATGTAATCAGAACCTATGGAGATACTCATAACTTATCAGCTCCTTAAGTTGTTTGCCTGCTGCAGCATTTCATCGGATGCGTTGATGATCTTTGAGTTCATCTCGTACGCACGCTGAGCCACAATGAGGTTTACCATTTCATCAACTGCCTGAACGTTTGATGCTTCAAGATATCCGGAATGTACCTTTGTAGCTTTTAAAGCGGTGTCTTCCGCTTCGAGTCTGGGCTCGCCGGATGCTTCGGATTCACGGAGTAAGCTTCCGGAAATTTTTAAAAGACCTGTGGGGTTATTGAACTGAACGATGCCGATCTGGATGCCGAGATCCGTAACGCTCTCGTCCGCCTCGCGGTAGGAGATCCTTCCGTATGCGTCAAACATGAGACGGGAAGTGTTGATCTCTTCGTCGAACACGATGGGCTCGCCGTTTGTGTCAAGCACCTGGTATCCGTCAGAGTTACTTAAGGCAAGTGTGCCGTTGTTGAGGGAAATGTTGAAGTTTCCCGCTCTTGTGTATGCGATCTCGCCTTCGTTTGTCTGTACCTGGAAGAAGCCGTCTCCCTCAAGCGCAAAGTCAAGTGCGTTTTCGGTGTGTGTCAAAGCACCCTGGAGATAACGGGATGTGACGCTTGCAAGTCTAACACCGGAACCCACCTGACCGATGACAGGTTTGGGATTTCCTTCGTTATCCTGAGTCTTTCTCTGTAATTTGGAATAAAGGAGTGTCTTAAATTCGTTCGTCTCCTTTTTGTAACCTGCGGTATTGATATTCGCAAGGTTGTTGGATATGGTGTCAACGGCCGTCTGCTGTGCGATCATTCCCGATGCGCCTGTCCAAAGCGAACGTAACATAATACTACCTCCTGTAAAACACTAACTGTTAAACTCTGCCCACATTGTTAACGGACTGGTCGAGAGTCGAATCGATGGTCTGTATGATCTTCTGGTTTGCTTCATACGCTCTCGTAATGGTGATGAGATTTACCATCTGCGTGATGACATTCACGTTTGACTGCTCGAGATATCCCTGTCTTACGAGCGCCGTGGGATCTTTTTCGGTTGCTCCCTTAACGGGCTCATACATTGTATCGGCATATTTTCGAAGATAATCATAGTCTTCGAAATCTTTTATCACAAGTTGGTCGATAAGTTCACCGTTTGCATATACCGCGCCGCTCTCGTCGATCTTTATTGTCTGGTCGGTGGGAACGATGAGGTCACCGGCTTCGGACTGAAGATGATTGCCGTCTGCGTCGGTGATGTAGCCTTCAACGGTCATTGTGAAGTTTCCTGCTCTTGTGTAACGGATGTGGTTCTTTCCCTGTGTGTCGGTAACGCGGACTTCGAAGAATCCGTCACCGTCAAGGGAGAGATCGTAGGTGTTGCCCGTCTGTCTGAGAGACCCCTGGGCGTAATCGGTGTATTCCTCGCCGATCTTTACTCCGAGAGGCATTGTACCGATGCGTTCGTCGGTATCGTAATTATCCGAGCGGTCCCTGATCTTTAAAGCGATCATATCGTCGAAAGGCTTGCTGGTCGTGCCCTGTGTCTTATATCCGGTAGTGGACGCGTTTGCCACGTTGTTGGATATGACGTCAAGCCTTTTCTGTTCATTTCTCATTCCCGTCCAAGCGGTATACAGGCCTCTGACCATATGCCCTCCTTAAAGATTCAAAAATAACTATTTAACCTGATCGATGATCTCGATGTATCTTCCTGTTCCGATGGCAACCGCTGTTCTCGGGTTGTCTGCGGTGATGGTCCTGATTCCGGTGCGCTCCTGGATGAGCTCCTCAAGTCCCCAGAGCTGGCATCCGCCGCCTGTGAGAACGATGCCGTTTGTGGCGATGTCTGCCGCAAGTTCCGGAGGAGTGCGTTCGAACACCTGGGTTATGGCATCGCAGATGTTGGATGTGGCTGCTTTGAGAGCCTCTAACGTATCCTGGGATGTGACTTCGATGGTCTTGGGAAGTCCGGAAGTGATGCCGCGGCCTCTTACCTTAAGAGCGATGGGCTCGGGACGAAGGTGTGCGCTTCCGACTTTAAGCTTTATCTCCTCGGCTGTTCTTTCACCGATGACGATGTTCTTGTTCTTTCTCAGGTAGTTTATGATGGCTTCGTCGAAGTCGTCTCCTGCGGTCTTAACGGATGCACTGATAACGGTGCCGCCGAGGGAGATGACTGCGATATCTGTTGTACCGCCGCCTATATCGACTACCATGTTTCCGTTGGGCTTTGTGATGTCAAGTCCGGCACCGATGGCTGCCGCAATGGGCTCCTCGATGATGGCAACGGACTTTGCGCCGATGGCGTATGCTGCGTCTTCAACCGCTCTCTTTTCAACCTCTGTTACTCCCGAAGGAACGCAGATGGAGACCCTGAGCTTGCCGAAACGGTGTTTTCCCACAGCCTTGTTAACGAAATATCTAAGCATTTTCTCGGTAACCGTGTAGTCCGAGATAACGCCGTGACGAAGAGGACGAACCGCCTTGATGTTTCCGGGTGTACGACCGATCATCTGTCTTGCTTCTTCACCGATGGCACGGATCTTGTTTGTGTCAAGATCGAGTGCAACAACGGAAGGCTCTGTAAGTACAACGCCTTTTCCCTTTATATAGACAAGAACGGTAGCCGTTCCGAGATCGATCCCAATATCGCTGCTGAACATAAATGTAACTCCTTTCAATAACACCCTTATTTCAATATTATCTCAAGAATTATATACATTATCAAAAAAGATTTCAATTGTTTTTCGATGATTTTTACAGATTAAACCCGTAGTTTATATCGGATATTTCCCCCTTGAACTTTAGAGCTGAAAAATGCCGTTTTTTTCAAGAGAAAACATTAAAAATCCCCGAAACGTCTGAAAATCGTTTCGGGGAAAAATCCAAATTATTATTTTGTGATATTATGTGACAAGACTTCTATCGCTCCGCTGTCTCCTATCTCAACGGAAAGCGTAAGGGTCCTGCCATCCGGGTTTTTAAAGGTGATCTCTGCTTTTCCTTTTGCAAAGCCTGTTATCCTAAAGTTCCGGACGCCCTCAGTGTAGGGCCCGTTTTCTATTTCCAGTATCTTTGGGATTCCCTCATCGGTTTCGGGTTCATCGAAGACAAGTCCCGGTATCTCTTGCCTTTCCTCAGGAGTATACTCACCCTCCCAGGAAGGTTCCCAGTCATCTCCCGATAGCTTTACAATCAGATCTTTGCCCTCATCGGACCAGAATGTGTAGTCGAAGCTCTCATCTTCCGACCTGGTGGCGCCTTTATACTCGGATTCCTGCGTTATCAGCACTTCGGTCCTAAACTTCCCTTTGCTCCCGGTCACGTTCACCCTGAACATTATGTCGCAAAGCTCGTCTTTTTCAACAAACTTTTCCTTAAAGATCCTGGTTGCCCGGTCTTTAGTGTCCGTTTCCCCGGCTGTCTCCGACTCAACATTACGGGCTCTTTTGAACCTTACGGTGCAAGTGCCTTCCGAGACGGGAACGATCTTAAAATACGATATCCCGTCCTTTTCTTTTTTATCTTTTTCGACGATAAGTATCTCCTCGTCCTCGCTCTCGGGAACCCATTGGTAATCGGATGCTCCGTAATTACCGTCAAGGCTCACAAGGATCGTGCCCTTGTTCTTTTCCTGCCAGGTATATGGGAAATTCTGATCATCCCCGCCCCTGTGGATCTCTTTCTTCCCGCAGCCCGTAAGCGAAGTGATAAGCAGCCCCGCAAGTAAGAACGATATGATAAGTATCTTGTTTTTAAGTTTATTCATTACTTTCTCCACCTGTCTCGGCATCAACGTCTCCCTGTTTTTCGCCGCCTGCCGGTTCATAGCCCGCTTCGCTTCCTCCGTCTTCAACACCCTTAACGGTAATATCTATCTCAAGCTTTGAAGTCGGAACTTCCGCGGAAGCAACGGTTATCCTGTAATACTTGGTATCCTTGTCCTTAGGCGGATTGAAAGTCCATCTTATGCCGTCCTCACCCAGGGTAAGGAGATCCGTAAGGTGCCCTGAAACAAACTCTCCGTCCGTAACTTCCACCGCATAAACGTCGATTCCCAGTTCCGAACCGAAGATCATGGGATCGATGTAAAACTCTTTTTCCGGAAGAGCTATAAGCTTTGCGCCCTCCGCCTGAACTCTCATCATATCGTAAGTATCTTTTGCGGCATTGTAATTGAATACCTCTGCGGAAACCGTGATATTTGAAAGAGTAATGGACCTCGCGTCTCCTTCATAGATCCTCTCATGGACCGTTCTCGATATAACGGGGTCGCTTCCCAACTGTGCGGAAACCGTGTCAACGCTCCAGCCCGCGTTTCCGAGGCCTTCCTTGCTCCTGGGTTCCAGCACGATACGTCTTAAGCCCGCAGCTCCCACAACAAGGAATTTGACTGTCTGTTTCTGTCCCGTAGCGAAATTACCGCTTCCGTCCGTAAGATATTTCCTTATGTCTTCCTTCTCAACGTAAGGAGTTATCACATTACCGTCTTTATCAACGGTATAGAGCCTCATCCATACGGGATCGCTTGAGCCGCTCTCGTAATTATCCGTTGCGGAGGAAGTCACAAATGTAAGGGTAACGGGGCGAACGGAAAGAGCCTCATCCTTAGCAGTCGAAGTCCTGCGCATCGTACCCGGAACAAGAGTCACATTCAATGATTCCGCAAAGCTGTAGTAATTCTCTTCTTCCTTATTGCCGGCTTTATCGGTCCTGTATGTTGTCACTCCGGCAGCATAAATATCCGCTGCAACGTCTCCAACGGATGCAAAGGTGACGCCCGTTATCTCGCCGGCGAACATCTGCTTAAAGTTAACGTCTATCACCTGTCCCGCCCGGATCTTAATGACATCCTGTTCGGTAAGGAAAGTGTAAGGTGTGGTATATTCCGTATCAAGAGGATCGTTTGCAAGCTTAAACTTAAGCGCAACCGCGATATCCTGTCTGTCCGAGAACAGATTCTTAGCCTCCGTACCGTCACCGAACTGGAGCGTTAGTGTCTGTGAATCCTGATAACCTATGGCATTTGCATTTGCCGAAGGGAATTTTTCAACGGTGTAGAACGCATCCAGATCGTTAAGATCCACAAAATAACTTGCAATGACCGTCCCGGATCTTACCTGCTGGATGATGGCATAATCAAGACATGCGATGGAGTTTTCTGCGGAATCCGCTGTAAGTCTCAGCCTGTTTACGTCCACCATGCCGGAGGCATTAAGACCTTTTACGTAGAACATCGGTCTGTCGGTATCATTTACGGGGTTGTATCTTGTGAGCCTCGTTCCCGTCTCATACATTGTTCCGTAAGCATGTGCATAGTAGATCTCCGCATCGAGATCATAATCATTTATACTGCTGCCCCGTCCCAAAGTCGGGAATACATACAGGTTCAGTTCGTCATTGTTGGACGCAGGCTCCTTTGTGAGGACCGAAGCCTTTGCGTAGGTGTTGTCTGCCAGTTCAATGCTGTTCTCCGATAAAGGAATGTTCAGTTTTACCTGGCCGTCATGTTTTAACCATGCGTAATGCGCGGGTATGGTCTCACTCTTTTGCGTGCATACCAGCTGCGGTTCTTCCGAGCGCTGATACTCATATTCCTCAAACTTGTTTAAAGTGAGCCTGCCCTCTTCTGTAATGAGTTTGATCGAAACGCCGCCTATATACCATGTGTAGGGATCATCCTTCTGATACATGGAAAGATCCATTGAAACAAGCTGTCTGACATCCATGATGTTCACAAAGAACCTGTCCGTATGGTTTTCCCTGAACATGTTTGAAGTTCTGCTGATGTTACCGTCGCTATCCGCAGATCCCGTCTTGTTCATGAACTGGTACATGAGTGCGACAACATCCATATCTCCGGTGCTGTCTCTCTCACCGTTTGATTTGATATAGTTTATATTGGCAAAAAGATTTCCTCTGAACTGATCCGCAGAGCCTTCCATCTGTTCGCCGGCGCTGGTCCTTATGGCAACCTCAAGCTGAACCACATTGGAAATGTAATCCACGGGAACGTTCTTTGACATCTCGGCGGCGGTCCTGCCACGTCTTCCGCCCATGCCGCTCAGTTCCTGTTCCTGGGTGTAGCCTACTCCGACCCATCCCACGTTCTCACATACCCAGCAGGAATGTGTGCCCTGGGCTTCACTTTCGGTGACATAGATGGAATCGATGCGGAGCTTATCGTACTTCTTGCTGTCTTCGGAAGTATCATCCGGGATGATCCTGATATTAACAAGATCGCCGTAATTCTGGTTTGTGCTTATTTGGAAAACAGCAGGTCTTCCGGACACAAACTTATCGCCCTTTATCTGCTGGTTTGCCAGGACATAAGGGCTGCTGCCGTTTTTGAACACAAGCTGGAAATAGAACAGATTCTCACTGCCCGCATCTCCGTTTCCGCCGCTTGATACCACCTTTCCGTTCTCATCGGTGGATGCTATGTCATCAAATACGTTGACGGTAACCGTATAAGTCTTACGCGCCTTCGTAAAGCCGAAATTCTGCATGGCTTCGGCGTATGTAACGGAATAATTTGATATCTCCCACTTCTTGTCGGAGATGGTTCCGACTTCGGCGGAATTAAAGTCAACGGGGATGGTGTTACCGCCCTGTACAAGGATCGTGTCATTCACATCAAGGATCTTCACGGCTGATTTTGCCCCGGGTTCCGTACCGCCGGAAGTGCCTGTGCCGGAAGATGATCCCGTACCTGTGCCTGAACCCGTACCTGAAGTTCCCGTTGTTCCGGTGCCCTGGCTCACTGAGGTGCCGACACCTGTAATATTTCTCGTGATCATGAGATGGGAATGTTTGTTTCCCACCGTCATGTCTTTCCACTGAACAGTCCTTTTGCCGAGACCGGAAAGGGCATAGATACGCAGGTTCTTAAACTGGTAGTCATCCTCGTCCCTGTCATCTTCCATCCTGATCTCAAGACCTGTGAAACGGTCCACATCCGCAAGGCTTACAAGAGCGCTCACCGTGTTTCCCGATGACACACCCGATTTATATGCAAAATCCTCGGTATCCGCAGGCCAGTAACCGAAATAGTCTCTTGATGCGTCTCTGAGTGATATCTCACTTGAAACAGCCTCGGATCCGTTCAGCTTTCTGTAACGGAGGGTAAGATACATATCGGTTTCGGTGGCTGCGGAAAGGATCTCATCCGCAGTAAACTGAACAAGGAAATACTCCTTGTTGTCGGAAAGATCGAGAGTTCCGCCTGCATACTCTTTTAAATTAAGGCTTCCGGATGTCTTTGCGTAGAAAAGTTCTCCGGTAACATCGGAAGATATGTGGTAGAGTATGGGGTTTCCTTCAAATCTGTATCTTAAGACCGCACCGTCCATATAAGGCGTGATCTTTGAATCTTTCATGTCATAAACGGCGCTGAGTGTAAGCCTGATATCATCGGATTCACTTGAGTTCACACGACGCTTATGGATGTTTCCGGAGACTGCACGGCCACCGCCCCAGGAGTCATACAGAGCATTGACCCAAGCATCGTAAACGATCTTTGTTGCAGAACTTGCTTCCGCAGCACCGGTCATGATGCTTACGTCGGTAATATATGAGCAGTCCGGGAGCGTTCCGGAAAAAGCGATGGATTCGCCCTGTCCCGCAAGTCCCGAAATGGGATCGGTGATATTATTGTAATATGCATAAAGCGCGGAACACAGAACAGCCGGTATCCTTACGAAACGGCTGTTTCCGTAAACATCCGTATATGTGACCGCCAGCGCAAGCGTCTCCGCAAGCTCCAGTCCGAATGCATTATTTTTTCCGTCTTCATATTCCGCCGCAAGGCACTCAAAGCCCGCTCCATAAATATCCGCGAAATCAAACCTGAAGCCGTACTCCTTTGTGCCGCTCTGCAGGGAATGATGTGCATAGGGAACATTCTTGAATTCCGTGATGAGACTTGCCTTCTGAGTCATATGAAGGTAATTGGCGTCATCATCGCTCCAGTTGTTGTTTCCGCCCTTGATCTCCGCGATCAGGTCACCTTCGAAATCTACGTAATATGTGTCGGATACAAGACCTGCGATACGAAGACCGCCCAGCTTGTCGACTTTGAATATCTGGAATCTGAGGCACGTCCAAACGCCCTGTTTACCTATAAATCCATCAACTTTAATGATCTTACCGATCTCAACATCGGTAGTGAAATAATACTGATCCACTGAATATGACTTAAGACCGGAACCGGGACCCAGGGCATACGGATCTACCGTTGATCTGTAGCTCAGATTCCATTCCAGATCGTCAGTGACTTTATCATCCGAGCCGTAGTTATGCGCTTCTTTCCTGCTGTTTGAAAGCGCATCCTCTCCGGGAAGGAGGACTTTCATGTACTGTTTTCCGTCGGTACCTTCGTATCTGATCTCAAAAAATTCTATGCATGAGCCGTCGTTTATACCGGTGGCGACTTCAAGGATATACGCATTCTTAAGGCCGGTGTCGTCAGCCTTTACCTCTATGGGTTTTGCTGCCTGCACCGGGATCAGCGAAAGCGCAAGGATCAATGCAAGAAAACAGGAAATATTCTTTTTTAGTCCTTTAATTCTCATTTTCATCAAAGTCATCACCTGTACCTGATCAAGTAATCATGCCGTTTTAAGCAATGTTCTCTTTTCTTAGGAAAGATACCAGTTGTCCCAGTTCTTCGAGAGATATCTCCTTCGCTTCGCCCTCCGCCACAAGATCCGAGATGCTCGTGATGGGCTTTCCTTTGGAATAAGAGGATGTGACATCGTACTTCTCAACAGCGGTATCTTCTTCGGGCTTGCCGTAAACATTGGGATACTTATGCTTCAGATACTCGCCGTACTCTTCATCGTCCTCTGAGAAATCAATGCCCTGATATACTTCGTCATCATCGCTGTCATAATCACTGTCATAGTCACTGTCGCTGTCGGATTCGGATTCGGAATCGTAATCTGTATCCGTCTCTTCCTCTTCCTCGTATGCCGTAGCGTGTGCCCGGGCCTTGATCTCTGCCTCAGCCTCTGCCTTAGCCTGCTCTGCGATAAGCTCCGTGGCTGACTTTAACTTCTCCATCACTTCGGCCATTATCTTTTCGCTTATCTGTTCCGTGAGAGCTTCCACATCTATCTTCTGCTGTTCGCTCATCACCTGCTTCCGAACGGCTTCGGTGATGGCATCCACATCCACCGTAGGCTGTAATACCACAGGCTGAACAACCGGCTGAACCACAGGTTGAACAACAGGCTGTACGGAAGGCTTGGTTCCCGAAGTACCGACAGACCGTTCGGCCTCCTTCTCGGCCATCTTCTTGAATATGAGCGCATCAAGTTCGTCATCGGGCATACCGAATTCGTCATCGGTAGTCTCTTCAAATATCACACTGCTCTTGCCTGCAGGCTTCCTGTCTTCTTTCTTTCTTTCGGGAACAGGCTTCTCTTCAGCCTTCTTTAGATCAGCCTCTTCTTCCGTGATCTCTTCAAAGGCAACTCTGCTCTTTTTCTTTACAACATCGGTAACATCGATGATCTCGGCAGCTTTATTGGATTTTTTGTTCTCTTCATGCAAGTGTCTGCTGTCCGCAACAAAGCTTTCCCATGCAGCCATGCCGTCGGTGCCTGTAAAGTATTTGCTTTCGAAATCGCTCTGTTCGAACATGTCCACCATGTTCTTCGGTACTTCAACTTTGAAGGTGGAGCGGCTGTTGGCACTCATTACGGTGAACGCCTGGCCTCTGGGAGCCTGAATGATCTGCTCCTGCTCGGTCTCATTGATTCCGCCGGCCTTTTCGTAGAGCTTGCAGAGATCATGCATGTCGTTGGGCGCAAGGGCAAAAATGAAGCTGTACTGGCAGGCATTGATGATCGCCGTAGACTTTCTCGCGATCTCCTCGCTTCCAACGAAGTCCTTGATATTCTGTGTGATGACAACCTGCATTCCGTTGTACTTACGGATACGTTTTGCCAACTGGAACATGAAATCAAGGGCTATGGGGAACTTTGTATCGATGAATACGTGGGCCTCATCGATAACGACCACGACCTTACGGTTGAGTTTGTACTTTGTGTTGTAGTCCCTGTTCTTGATGATCTCGTTGTCAATGTATTTAAGAACAAGGAGCATCTGGGCATTTGCTATCATCGTGTTTCTGTTGGACAGCATTGCCTGGAAATTGAATACTGTGAAGTTTTCGTCCGTGGTAACGGTGGACGGTCCGTTCCAGATGTTAGAGTTTCTGCCGCCGGTGGCAAACTTTGCGATGTAGTTTATGAGCGCACGAAGGAGAGAACGGATATATTCGTTGTCCGTTCTTTCAAACTCCTGGAGCACCGCATCGTAAAGGTCATCGAATATCGGATAGTCCTCGGGCTTTAATTTCGAGAGGTCTGTTTCCGGCGTGATGCCCTTGTTTGTGTAGAGTCGTTCCGTTAAGTTGTTAAGGTATTCCAGCGCATCCTTCTCGATGTCCGGAAGTATCTGACGGTAAAACTCCTCAAGGAACTGAAGATGCGTTGAAAAGCTTCCCGCGGAATCGCCCTCGTCATCGTCGAGAGCTGTGATTATGTGGAAGGGATTTAAACGCCCGTACTTTGAGTTTGCAACGTTTATGACCTTGCCGTGCAGATTCTCCGCAAGCTCCGAATACTCGTTCTCGGGGTCAAGGATGAATATCTTTGAGTCCTCGGAAGCAAGGTTCGACAATATGCTCTTTGTGGCATAAGATTTACCGGAACCTGACTTACCGATGATCACCATATTGGAGTTGACTCTTTCGGAATCTCTTCTGAAAAAGTCTATGAACACCGGCACACCTTCGCTGCTTCCCAGCTTAAATCCGCCGGGATCGGAGATATGGGCATAGATCCAGGGGTATGCTGCCGCAAGGGAATTTGAAGGGATACCGCGGCCGTTCTTTGCTTCCGGATCCAGGATGCTGACCTGTGACGCGATAAATGCGTTCATCTGGTCGAAGAACATGTCGTTAAGACGGAAATTGCTCTCCTGCCATGTACGTCTTACCGTCTTCTTTATCATGGATATGTCGGGCAGGAGGCTGTTAAGCTCGGTAAGAGCCCTCTGTACCTTTGTCGTATGGATATCGTAAGCGGTAATGTAAATGTTGCACTCGAGAAGCTCTTCTCCCTCACCCTGGAGGGTAGTGAGGAGTTCGCCGAGAGATCTTATATGTTCTTCAAGTTCGATCCTCTTCGAGTCAACGCCTGTTGCGTTATACTGTCCTCTCAGTTCCTGGAGGGTCCTGTCTATGGAACGGATGGCCTTGCTCCTGTCCATGGGTTTGCATTTTACCATGACCTTAGTGGAGGGTATGGACATCACTCCCGCAAGCCAAGCATCGTTTACCCATGATGGATAGTTCACCACCTTGAAGTTATGGGTGACTACGTCGTTTATCTCAACAGTCCTGTATTTAACATTTATGCTTCTCGGCATAGCCCACTTTGCATAATCTTCGGGCTTTACTTTTTCGATCTCTCTCTCGTTAAAATCTATCTCGTAGGTGTATCTTAAGAATACGGCAAGTTCCTTGGAATTAAGCCTTCTGACCGTCATCTCACCCTTTGTGAGATCGTTCATTGCCGCCTTCGCCTGAATATCCAGCTGTTTCTTGTCGCTCTCGAAAAGTACAAGGTAGTAGAAGGGCGCTACAACCTGATTGTCGGTGCAGAGCCCGTTAAGCTCTGCCATTCTGTCGTTTTCTATGTCGATACGTGCCTGAAGCTCTGCTTCTGACATCATTCCGCTTTCGTATGACTTCTTGAGCTGTGCTGTTTTTGCCTCTTCTTTGCCGAGATAGCTGTCATATATGATGGGACGTTCGATCTTTACAATATTTGCGGCAAACCCGAGATGCACGGAACGGAGCACTCTTCCGAGCCCCGCTTCTATGGAGTTGTTCCTTCTGTGCTCGCTGAAAAATCTGAACTCAACGGGGTCTATCTCAATGACGGCGCCGTAGTACTTGCCGTTGTATTCGATGTAATCGTCTTTGATACCTGTAAAGGAAACGATCTCTTCGATCTTTGCATAGGAGGAGTTACCGCCTTTGCCGGTTCCGGTCTTACCGGATCCCGTCTTTGCGCCAACCGGGTTCATCTTCGCCTGCTTTTTTGCTTCTCTCTTTGCGGCGCTTCTGTTTGCCCTTGCGAGCCATACGGCATTTTTCTCTTCGTCGGTGGATTTCCTGTTCTTTAAGATGCGGTCTTCCTGCTTGTAGAGCTCTTTTTCCGCCTTCCTCGCCGCTCTCTTCTGTGCTTCGCTTTCCTTTGCCGCTTCTTTTTCCTTCTTAAGGCGTTCAGCCTTCTCTTCCGCGGTCTCGGTCTTTGTTTCGGCATCTTCTTCCTTTGTCTCTTCACCGTCTGAAGCCTTCATGTAACGGCGTTTATATGCAAGATGCGCAAACATGTTTAATATCAGCATGTAGTTCGGCTCTGTGTCAAGGCGCAGCAAAAGAGCAGCCGAAGCGGAGAATATGACTATGCATATGATAAGCTTAAAAGGGATCGAGGACAGCAGAACCAGGAGGATCATGACTACCGCCAGTCCCCCGATTATTACGTCCCAAAGGGAAACCCCTTTAAAGAGTTCTATCTGAACTTTTGTCTTACCGGGTATCAGTCTCATATTTTAGATACACTGCTCCTGTTATTTGCTGTCTGAACCAATACTGCGATTGCCTTCCGGAAGGGGTTTGCCCGCGCCGCCCGAACTTCCGCCCGATGAACTTCCGCCCGATGAACTTCCGCCGCTTCCCTGAGAGGGTGCCGGTGCTGAACCGCCGCCTTTGTTTGACGAACCGAAGAAGAACTTTCCTACGGTGTAACCGCCTCCCAGAATAGCGCCGGCGCCTCCCAGAATAGCGCCGGGATATTTCGTCGCGGTCTCGGATGCGTTGATGGACTGGAATCCCGCATTGTTTGCAAGGATACCGGTGACAATGCCGTTTGCTTTTCTTGCTACGATAAATCCTCCGAGTATGAGAAGGAGTTTACTGAACATGTTTACAAAAGGAGAATCAAAGAGCACAAGGTCTGAGCTCATTACTACCGGTATGAACAGGAGCAATATTCTCATGGCAAGCACCGTACCCAGGACGCCGAAAGCCTGTACCACAAAGGCGGTGGTCCACTGCTTCCTCTTTTCACCGTCATCCCAGGGCTCAATGGCAAATACAAGAGGCCCTAAGATGTAAAGGAAAAGCATCATGAATATCCTTGAGATACACTCAAAGATGATAACGGTAAGGTTCCATGCCATTGCGATGATCCCGAGGAACACCACAAGATAATCGTAGCTTCCGAAGGAAAGATCGAAATCCTTTCTTACGGTATCGAAATCATAAATGTCTTTATCCCCGAAATAGTAAGGACCTCTGAGACCGTCGGTAAATGAAGCCGCAGTGTTGTAATAACTGTTTTTGGCTGCGGTAAAGGTGCCCGTAAGGAAAAGGTACCGGTCAAGGGGTACTGAATCTGAAGCCGTCATCTGATAGCTTCTCTCGTAATGACTGATGGGGCGTACATTGGGGTTGGTACGAAGGACCGTGACGGCTTTCTTTATGGCATCCGAAACGTCTTCGTAGTAAACATCCATTTTCAGGTCTTTCGTAAGATTGGCTGAATGTGCGATGTCCTGTAAAACGGACTGCCATGTGTCGATTACCTCGCCCTTTGTGTTGACAGTCACATAATAGAAGTCAAAGACTCCCTGTTTGTTTAAGTAGTTAAGATCGCCTCTTATCTCGTTAAAGCAGCTTTTTATGTTTAATGTACTCGTATATGACTCGCTAAGGGAATAGTTGCCTATGGTGTTCAATATCCTTCCCATGGCGGCGTATTGCTCATCGCTGAAATCTATGGAGTTTTCCTTTCCGAGATTTTCCGCGTTGTCGAATACATAAGTTATCTGGGTCAGAAGCCTGTCTGTAAGCGTGATGACCGCAAGGATGAAGAAATTCATGGAAGCGATAAAAAGAATGCTCTTTAAAAGGCTTCCGATGATCTGGCCAAGTGACCTCGGGTCCTTGTCGCGGCCGTCAAACATCTTGCGGATCACAGCTGCTATGGCCATGGCGAAAGCAAGTACGAAACCTATGAGCGCAAAGGCCCAGTATACATTGCTCACGGTCTGATTGCTGAAAAACACGTTAATAAGACTGGTGTGGCTTTCTCCGTAAAGGACCTTTTTCTCTCCGGAAAAAACTCTGTACATCTGGTCAAGGTAATAGATGATCTTGCAAGGTCCCGTGACAAGATAATACATCAGTCTGTAGATCGTATTTTCCAATATGTTCTCGAAGGCACTGCTTAAGGCATCACCTATGGCATCGCCTACCGAGTCTAATGCATCTGTGATAAAATCCATCCTGTTTCTCCGTCATCTGACTTTAAGGTTGTTACGCTTGTAATAAATGAAAGCTCCCAGTGCTATGATCACCAAAACAAGTAACAATGCAAAAATGATACCGTTTCTGTCGAGATAGATCATTATCGTAAATGGATATGACCTGCTGTTTCCGGCGGGATCCGTGACTTTCACCACATATTTCCCGCTCTGGGTGAGGGTGGAGGTAAGGATCATATTTTGAGCCTCTCCGTCCCTTTCGATGTAGAGTGTGTCCTGTTCGCTTTTTCCCGTGATATCCACAGGGCCTCTTGCTTTTCCGAACTCATCGATCCCAAGTATCTCAAGAGTCGGCGCCGTTGTATCAACGACGAGGTGAAGCGTGTATTCCGCGCCGGTCCTTGCACATTCGTAGGTAATGTCATACTCGCCTTCTTCTGACATATCCACGAAACTCCTGGACCGGTTGATGATCTTTCCGTCTCTCTCGGCGGAAAGGATCCTGAAGCCTTCCGGCATGTTGTAATTTAAGATGCTGTTTGTATAGAGCGGTGTGATGGTAAATGAGAAAAGCTGGCGCGTGACACCGTCCGAAGTGACTTCCAGTGTGTATTCTCCGGGTTCCGTCACTTCCCCGCCCGTAAATACGCTTGGGTATGCGTAGTTATAAAGGATCGCATCCATGTCACCGGGGATCTGGATATTTACCCGTTCTCTTACGATCATGCCGTTTGCGACGGATGCATATACATCCGAGAGTCCCGCATAATAACCGTACATCCCTCTTCCCGGGTCGTAATAGCAGCTTTCGGAGATCCAGGTCTTTTCCGTCACTTCCTCCACAGTCCCGGTCTCCTCTTCCTCCGTTGTTATGAGTTTTCCGGTAAAGGGATCGATCTGCCCGAAAACATCCCCTTCACCCGCATAAGCAACGTGTGAGGCAATGGGCATGCAAGTGACAACCGCCGAAAGTACAAGGGAAACGGCGATCCCGGCTCCTGCCTTAAGGAAGCGCCTGCGTCCGCGGAATATCTTGTTGTCGGTATATCTGTTCCTCATCCTATTCCTCATCATCTTCGCCGAGTATGGTCGTATTACGTTTCGAGAGGTCATAAAATACTTCCTCTGCACGGAACATGTTGCTTCGCATGTCCTCCGTTTCCATCTGCCCAATCTTGTAGTACTTGCATAGGTAGCTGGGAGTATATTTTGTCATGAGCGGGTAATTACCGAAGGTTACGATGATGGCATTACCCGTTGATTCCTTATTGTTGAGTTTCTGGAGTTCGGAAGGATAGATAAGAGGACGTACCTGAGTCTGGTTGGATACGCTGAAATCCCCTTCCTTCGCGGACATGTTGGAGCTTGTGTTGCTGGTGCGCACTGTCATGTTACCGCAGAGTTCCGAGAACTCCTTACATGTTCCGATATCGTTTGAACCGATGAACATCTTCATACCGCAGTTTGACTTAACGATATCGGCGACCTTTTCACCGTATACGTTGTTTAACTGGGAATAGCTCTGTACAACCATGTTAAACCAGATCTTACGTGAACGTCCGACGGTTATCATCTTGTCGAACTTCTCGATCTTGGGCATGTTACCGAACTCATCAAGGATGAAATATACGTTCCTCGGTAAGGAAAGGTCTTCCCTTGCACTGGCCACCTTGATGAGAGCCTTATACATGCAGAGGATGAACACAGCCGCAAGTCCGTGACGTGTGTCCTTCTCGTCCGGTATCTTCATGAACAGCGCTGTAGGCTTTTCAGCAAACTCTTCGGCCTTTATGTCTGTAGCGGATGTGAGTCCGCAGATACCTCTGTCGTTAAAGAGGTTCAATTTATCAAATGTGATGGACATGTAGGAAGAAAGAGTGGACTCGGCAGCCGAGAGTACCTGTCTTGAAAGGGCCACGGCCTGGGAAAGAGGATCTCTTCCTTCAAAGTATTTCTTAAGTGCTTCGAAATTGTTTTCCGAATTTGTGAGGGCCTTATTGATGTTAAAGAAATTGAACTTATCCTTGGTCATATTAAGCTTCGGATCGTTACTGTCTTCAAGCATCGCAAGGCATGTTGCCATGATTATGGATCTTGCGCCCTTTTCCCAAAGAGGGTCCTTATCGTTTTCTATGGGGCAGATAACGGAGATAAGGTCGTTAAGATCCTCGTACATCTCATCGTAAAGCTTCTGTTTTGTGACCGAAACATCATCATAACAATGGGAAACATCCGCATATGCGTTGCCCCGCCATTCAACCCAGGGTTTCCCCGCTTCCCCTTCACCGTCTTTACGCTTAAGATCCGGGAAATCCGCCATATTGTCCCTGTGAAGTATGATGCCTTCTCCTGCGCTCATATATTCACGGTACATGTCATATATGGAGCCTAAAGGGTTCCAGCGGCTTGATGTGTAAGTATCTCTCAGATCCAAAAGAAGGACGTTATAGCCTCTTTCCTTAAGATACTTTGAATGCAGAGAAAAAAGCTCGCCCTTGGGATCGGTCATGATCATACTGCTTCCCGCGGCAGTGGCGCCGAGAAGCTGGATCATGGGGTTTATGAAGGTTGTGGTCTTACCGGAACCTGTGGCACCGATAACAAGAGAATGGGCACCGGACAGGAAGTTGATACGCATCTTGCCGTTCTTTTCGACAATGGCCCGAACAGGTATTCCGTCTTTTTTGACTTTTGCAAGGTCTTCGTAGTAATATCCCGGGAAGTAGCTGTCGCGTTCCTTATCCGTAAGGAACCTGCTGTTTTCAAGGGCTCCCACGGTCCTCGCGTCCATTCCCTGTTTTTCCTTAAGTCCCTTTTTGCTGGACCCGGTGAAATAGTTTACAAAATACAGGATCGCAAGAACCAGAACGATAAATCCGCCCTGGGTCCATGTGGATACATCAAGTAATATGTGCGCATCAACAACAGGCTGCTCTCCGGACAGAACATTATCCAGATTGTCGAAGGCAGTCTTTGATATAAAGCCGAGAGCGCCCGCAGCCAAAACTATCAGGAAGGCGTAAAGCACCATCATCCCGGGCTTAAGGCTTTTGATTTTGTCCATCAACCACTTCATAGTATCCCCGCTAGTTCAGTTTCTGGTAGTATTCGGTGCATTTTCCCCATGAATCGTAACTGTATATTTTTACATTTTTTGCTAAAGGTCCACCGCCGGTGTTTGTTGTGAGTCCGGAACCCTTGTACAGTGAAAGACAAAAGCCTTCCCTAATATAGCATCTTCCCTCTTTATGGAGTCCGAGGGTTTCCGGACTTGTTGAACCGTCAAAGGAAGCTGATGTAAACCTTCCGACATCGTCGACACTGTATCCGAGGAATGCCCTTCCGCCGCTGTGGTTTTCGATCATAAAATTCTCGAAGATTCCCAGTCCCACTACAAGAAGTCCGTAATTTATTATTGTTCCGCTATAGCCTTCAAACCATCCGTCTTCTTCCGAAAAAAGCTCATCTTCCGGACACCCGGCAAATACTCTGCCTCCGCTCCTTATTATCATGAGGGAGTTATTGTCCATAGTGATGTAAGAACCGTACTTATCGGAAGCAAAAGGATAGATACATCCTCCTTCCTCCACAAGTATCGTGCCTCCCTGGCAATTGATCTTTCCGTTAACGTAAAGATTTCCTTTTTTTATGCAAAGGACCGCCCCCTCGGGAATTGTGAGAGTTGCGTCTTCGGTTATGATGACATCGTTATCTACCGTAAATACCTGGTCTTTTTCAATGGTGTAATCATTGTTAAGACAGCTTAAGACATGGGGCGACATGGAGTAGATCTTAAAGGCTCCGCTGAAACTGCTTGTGGTCGCATAGGCATAAATATGCTCATCTATCCATTTACCCCTACCCCCAAGATATTCGCTGTGGGTAAGATATTCATCCGCTCCCGCGGTATTCCACTTTATCGTATAAGTGCCGTTTCCTCTCGGTACAAAGGTAAGGGGATCGCCCCTTTCCGACCTGACTGTCAAAGCATCATCCCAGGCGCAATAAAGAAATCCTCCGTGGGACAGTTCATAATTATCATGGCAATAAATATGAAACTTCTTATTGTAATCGTTGTCCTCGTCAAACCCGCTGAAGTCGAACCATTGGCACATGAGATTATTGGGTGTATAAAAAGTTTTGGCTTCCGCGCTTATATAGTGGTAGTTCTTTGCGGAGTAGGTCTCCCAAACGTTATTGTAGAATCCCATCCCCGGTATTCCCAAGGTGTAATACGAGCCTTTGGCAGCCGTATCATACATAAGTATTCCGTTAAAGGTACCTGCCGGAAGTCCGTCATCCATAAGATCCCACTTATAGATGGTCATGGTGCCCATCTTAGGTTCATCCGCGCGGACGGGAATATCAGCGTGACCGGATGTAACGACCCCGATCACGCTAACAAGCATTAACGATATGATCTTTTTCCCGATTTTTTTAATCATTATTATTTTGTTCTTGCCTTTTCAGCTTCTGCTTTCTTAGCCGTCTGCTGTTTCTCGGCCTGCTTCTTCTGTGCCTGTTTCTTCATAGCTTCCTGTTTGAGTTCACGGATCTTGGGCTCTTTGCTTATTGCCTTTTCGAGATCCTTTGTGATGTCTCTCACTGCCTTTGCGCCCGCAAGTCTGTCCTTGCCGGCTCCGGTACGGGGAGCTTTGCCCTTCGGCTCTGCGTGATCGATATAAGCCTTGGTCTTTGCCTTAAGATCATTGATCTTTTCGAAGGTATCCTTTAAGAGCGCATCCCTCTCCTCCGGAGTGAACGCACGCGTTCCTTTTACTTCCTCTTCTCCTCCTGCGGCAAGCTTCCGCATGTTCTCCTGTACCTTTTCGGCAGCTTCGCGCATGGCTTTGTGCTCGGGAGACTCATCGGAGAAGATGAAAGCCCTCGATGTATTAAACTTATCCAAAGCCTTTTCGAATTTGTTAAGCTGGGGGATCTCGATCTTATTGAGTTCTATATTGAGAGCGTTTTCAATTACACTTATTCCCCGCTGATCCCTGAAGTTCTTAAGTTCGCCTTCATTGGCAAAAAGCCCCAGTACTTCGGGCGAAGGATTCATAAGCGTTTCTCTCGCTTCTCTTACCATTCCGATCATTGATCTTCTGGCATCATCAAGATCGCGCTTTGTTTCATTTTTTTCTTTTTCCGGCATTCCGTTCTTATGGAGCTCGTAATGCAAGGTTTTCTTTTCAAGTTCAAAAGCTGCCTCAAACAAGCCGTCAAGATTCAGTTCTCTTACGCCTTTCTCAACGCCTGCTGACTTTTCGGGTTCGAAAAGATCCCCCGCACGATGAGCGGAAAAACTCATAACGCCGTGAAACGCCTTATCAATAAACGGGCTTCCACTACTTATATCTATGCCGGAACGCATAATATCGGCTTTAAATTTGTACCCTTCGGCAAGCATTGACTGAACCTTTTTTGTCCGTGCCGTTTCGGGATTAGCTTTTATTTCAGCATCAAGCTCTGAGATTCTGCCTTCTAAAGCCTCACTGATCCTTTTGGCCAAGTCTTTTGCCTGTTTCTCAGGCTCGGGTTTCAGTTTTTTCTCAAGATCAAAGCTGTTTGATGTAGCGATCGTCGGGTATTCGGCAATAGCTTCCGGATATACACCTGTCATGGCCACTTCGGTAACGATTTCGCCAAGAGCGGCCACACTTCCCTCCACAATGGTCGGAGTAGGCATGGGACCGGCTTTCTCGCGTTCTTCTTTCTGGTAATCTAAAGATCCTTTAAAATTTGCTATAAATTTCAGAACTTCGGGAAATCTCTCCATGCGTTCCTCGAAGAATCTGTCGATACGGTCATTGGCTTGATCCATTTCTTCTCTGGTCCTCACGGGTTTATCCCAGAAAGAATTTTTTAACTCATTGAAATCTGCGGAATAAGCATCAAGTTGTTCTTTTAATCGGCCATATTTCTCAGTGTCTACTGCCCTTTCACACTGAGCATACATTTTTTTCATCACCTGCTCTTGCGCACCGATCTTTGCGAGCCCGGTAAGACTTCTGCTGTCGTATCCGAGGTCTATGGCTCTCATTTCCCCTCTTACCAATCCTATAGCGGCATTAATGTCACGATTTTCCGTTGGGGCCTTGCCAAGCATATGATCCAGCCTGTTATTAAGATATTTATCATATTGTCCATGGTTTTCAACATTCCACAGATTATCATAAGCATTCACAATTTTGGAATGTGAAGCTCTGAGCTCATCAAGATATCTCTGTTCCTTTTCGAGGTCCCATCCCTCTGCTTCCGCCTTCTGACGCCTAAACTGTATCTTCTTCTCCTGAAAACCTGAATTCAAAACCGTCATATAGTCGTTATATATCGGTTGTCCGCCTTCTACACCGATCTGTTCGAGTCCATTTATGCACTCCGTAAACCCCACATTTTCATACTTCGGTACAGACCCTATAAGAGCATTGAACGGTACAAGATACGGAGCTTCATAATCCGCTTTAAGTGCATTTCCTGCCCCGGGTGCGCTAATTTCTGTATACAACTCAAATAGATCGGCAAGCTGATTGGCGCGCTTGTCATAGTGAGCCTCTTCAGGATTTCTCGCTTCTTTGTACTTATCCCGAAGTTCATCAAGACCAGCTTTAAGTTCGCCACTTATTTTTTCGAAGCAATCCTTTAATTTTTGAGTCTGTTCGTCGGTGACATAATAATTAACACCCGGATGTA
>JAEEGL015428459.1_pt1 | contig 27017 bp, 28 predicted proteins | sample 9134231 | NCBI WGS metagenome assembly JAEEGL01 (sample SAMN16246548, study PRJNA631951) | gut metagenome | biome: gut microbiome; feature: rumen; material: fiber-attached | host: Bos | place: Iran: Karaj | collected 2018-10 | reverse complement strand
AGTACTTAATAATATTATTAAAGACTTAAATAGTGATATGTGGCTATATATATCTCGTAACTATTTTAAAGAGATGAAAAAAGATAATGAAGTAGGATCTAGTGTTATGCCACATAAAGTAAATCCTATTAATCATGAAAATTCTATGGCTAACATAGAAATAAGTAATGGAATAATAGATGCCTTAGTTAATAATCTATCTATATCTCGTATGCAAAGAGATCTTAGTGATTCGAGTAAACTAAGAAACTTAGGAGTAATATTCTCCCATAGTTTAATAAGTATTAAAGAAACACTAACTGGTTTAAATAAGATAATAGTTAATAAAGAATATTTAGAAGATGAACTTAATAATCATTATGAAGTACTTACAGAAGCTATTCAAACAGTCTTAAGAAAGAATAAAGTAGATAATGCTTATGAATTATTAAAAGAATTATCAAGAGGAAAAGAGTTAACCAAGAAAGATATTGAAAACTTTGTTAAAAAACTTGATATTCCTAAAGAAGATAAAAATGAACTTCTTAAATTAACACCAAGTAATTATCTTGGTTTATGTGAAGAAATAGTTAATAATAATTAAAAAAGATCTCAATGAGATCTTTTTTATTTCCTTCTTTTAAAGATATTTTTATATATTTTATATGAGTCTTTAAAGACTTTAAAATGACTTTTTTTATTACTGTTTTCTAAGTATACAGTCTTTATATCTTCTTCTATTATTTCTTCACCATTTTTAACTAAGTCTATTAAAACATTCATTTCATATTCAAAACGATCTCCATCTGTATTTAGATGTAAATCAATAAGTCTATTAGGGATTGCTCTTAACCCTGTTTGAGTATCTTTAAGATAGACTCCAAAGAATCTTTTAAAAACTTTAGAGGTTATTCTATTACCTGTTTTATTACGTAATGGAGTTTCTTTGGTATTAAATAATCTTGTACCTAATACAAATTTATTTTCTTTGGCCATTAGTATACCAACTTTAATAGTATCACTAACTAAATGTTGACCATCAGAGTCTAAACATACTACTCCCTTATAATCTTTTAATAGATTATCTTTATAATAAGTAAAAGCGGTCTTTAAAGCCATTCCTTTACCTTTATTAACATCATGTGTTAAAACTATAACTTCATCTCTTTCTTTTAGTTTATTAAAGATTGTTTTATCACTAGAACCATCATCAACAATAATTATTTTATTAAAATTATTATTTAGTAAATCTTCTACTAACTTAATTAAACGATGATCTGGATTTAAGGAAGGGATAACAGGAACAAAGTTCATTACTTCTTCTCTCTTACTAAGGTCGTATCACTAAAAGAAATACCTAGTACATTAAATTCTTTAACAACAGATCCTTCTTTAGCTTCATCAATATTTAATTTATAATGAATAACTGAGAATCCTAAACTAATATCCTTAGTATACTCTTCATTATCTTCTGTTTTAAATGTAATAAAGGGCTTATTATCAGTAATATCTGGCTTATAACAGCGAAAATATTCTACTCCCATATAAATAATCCAAAGTAATAAAATTGAGCCTATAATTATATATACTTTCTTCATATACTCTCCTTACTTTAAGTATATCAAACGTAAAAAAAAAAGAGAATATATTATTAATTCTCTATTTTATACTTTACATTCATTAAACCAGACTCTATTATTGTTAGTTTAGTATCATTACTTAGTATTAAAGTTAATGATCTATTTGGTTCACTACCATTAATAGAATAATCCATAACATTATTATTAATACGGTTATAGATTGTTTCTCGATATTCATCAAAATTACTTAGTGAACCAATGGTTCTTTTATAATCATCAGTTAGTAAGTTATAGGCTTTATCTTTATTAACAAATAGTATATCTTTGAAATAATTTATATAAATATCATATAGTGATGAAACTTGATATACTTCACTGTTATAAGTATTATAATTATTATTTTTATTTAATGTAATAATTACATTATCATATAAATCATTATCATTATAATAACTTATAACATTATTTATTTTCTTTATTTGATAAGCTTTATTCCTTTTATAAACATTTATTAAGTAACAGTCATTTTCTTCTTCAGTCATTTTACTAGTTTCATAGTTATAAATCATTTTAAGACCATTTACATAAAAGTATAAATTATTTTCTAGTTCAACATAATATAGTTTCTCTACATAGTAAGTATACTTTTCTTTATTGTTAGTAATAATAACATCATTACCTGTTACATTTTTAACATATTCATGATTATCAAGAGATAAGTTTAATAAATAATCATTCATTATTTTATTTACAATAGTAAACTCTTTAGAGGTAGTTACTACATTTAAATCTTCTTTATTACTAACTAACTCTCCGTCTTGTCTTGTAAGGATACCATAAACAATTAAGGCTATAAAGACAATGACGATAATAATTAACATCACTTTATTATTCTTTTTCATCATATCACCTAACTACAACCATTATTAACGTAAGAACTATATCTACTTTCTGCTAAATTACCACGTTCTCTAGCTGATATTGCTCCTCCTGCAGGACGTTCAAAACGCATACAGAATTGATAACCCATATCATATGCTGTATGATTTCCCATTAAGTAATTAAAGATACCACCTTGAGCATTAGGAGTCTCTGTTATCTCATAATAGAAGAAATCTAATTGACATTTAATAGAAGTTAAGTATTCATTTCCACAGTATGATTTAAGATTCTCTAATCTTCCTTTATGCCATTGGAATAATCCATTACTTGTACCACCATCTGATAAAGCATCCAATCTAAAACTTGATTCATGTTCAATGTTAGCCATTAAACCCGCAACAGCATTTTTATTAAAACCACTAGCAAGAAATGTTTTACATACTGTTTGTTTATTATCTATACCTTGTACAAATTTAATATATTTAGCTTTTGAAGGCCGAGGATTGTCAGTTGAAATATAATCAAGTGGATTTACGTTAGCTCCATTTTTATATACTTCTAAATATAGTCCACAAGAATCTTTATTTACTATTTGACCAGTATATCCAATTAGACTACCTGCTTCTACTTCTTTACCTACTGAAACAACAGATGATGATAAATAACCATATATACCTTGAACACCATCTTCATGTTTAATAATTACATATTGTCCATATTTTTCATTAGAACCCACATATGTTACAGTACCAGGACCCATTGAAGTAACTTTAGTAGTATTACAAATTCCATAAACTACAATACCTTGATTTATTGTTTGTGTTGAGAATGAAGGTCCATATGAAGATATTACGGTAACTGATGTCGGATCATCACTATAAATACCGTTAGCATCAGGAGTATTACTTCCTATTGGCCACCACAATGTATACTGAGATAGATAAACTCCCTCAAATTGTAAAGCATAATCATCTAAATTATATACTTTATAACCTGAGAAAGATCCTTTTACTAAGTTTTCATACTTAGTACCATTTAAAGCATTACTTAACCATCCATTATATGTGCTTGTGGAAGCCACTGGTGGACTCCATTTATATTCAGTTAAAGGTTCTTTAACACTATCAGGTGTTACTACCTTAGAAAACATATCTAAATATGCTTCATTTAAAATACCTTTTTTATTAGTATCCATGGCATCAATGGATGAAATCGTGCTATCTACTTGATAATCAATAGAATTAGGTAAATAGAATCTTCTTCCATTCTTAGTAACTAATTTACAACCATAAGCATGATCACAATAATTATAATCTGTTATCTTTAATGATATTGATTTAGTTCTATTATTATAATTACCTTTGGCGAGTATTTCTGCTTTCTTTGTTACAATAATAGCTGAATAAAACTCTTTTAACTGTTCATCAGTTAATCTTGATAAATCCATAGATAATGTATCTGCATACACTATTCCCTTTATATAATCAGATATTGTTACAGAACGAGATCCAATTGGAGCATTACCATTCTCATCTAAAATATATACTTGGGTATAATCAAATGCAAAGAAGTCTCCATAGTTTTTCTTTCCTTCTTGAACACCTACTTCAATAGCAGCTCCTCCGGATAAAATTGCAACAACAGCTGCAATAACTATAAATATTACGATAAAGATAGCAAGTCCTAGTATGACATATAATAAAACAATAGGATGTTTCTTTATGAAATTCTTAATTCTTGTTACAATTTTATCTTTTTCGTTTCCCCCACCTTGTTCTTTATTGTCACTATTAGGTAAGGGACTAAGACCACTTTTTTTATCTTTTTCTTCTTTTCCTTCGGCTTTAGCCTCGGCATTTGTCTTATTACCTGAATCATTATTAGAAGGTTTATTATCTTTATTATTATCTTTATTATTGTTTTTATCTTCACCTACGTTTTGACTTTGTCCTTGTTCTTGATTACCATTATCCTTAGTAGGTTTAGTTGGCTTAGTGTAGTTATTACTATTGTTTCTTCTTTGATTTGCTCTTTCAATAGGATTACTCTCTATAGATTTTTTACCAGGTTTAGCTACACTTCTACTTCTTTTTAATTCACTTCCATTAGATAAATTACTTCTTCGAGGTTCATTTCTAAGTTCTATTTCTACATTATTACCAGTATTCTGTGGTCTTAATGAATTAGGATGTCTTACTAATGGCTCAGATGCATCTGTATCTCTTTTAATGCCTGATTCGTCAATTATAGCCATAACACTCCTCCTTATCTAATTTCTTTTTTTACTATTTCTTTTTTTCCTTTTACAATACTGTCTATTGGGATAATACCTCTTACCATTACAAGAGGATATACTGTTACATTTTTATATATTATAGTTCCAGGACATATTACACTATTACATCCAACTTCACAGTAATCTCCTATAAAGGCCCCTAGTTTTCTTCTATTAACCGTTACATCTTTTCTATCTAATTTAACATTAGAAACAATAGCTCCTGCTCCAAAGTGAACATGACTACCTAAAATACTATCTCCTACATAATTAAAATGAGGAAGGATAACAGTATCAAGAAGTATACTATTCTTTACTTCACTAGAGTTGCCAATATGTGAGTGAGGTCCAACAATAACATTTTCTCTTATAACAGCATTATGATCTATTACCACATTCTCCATAATTATACATGGTCCTGTAATAGTTACATTATCTGTTATTTTACTTGTTTTATGAATCCATACCTGCTTTCTTGGTAACTTCTTATATTCCTTACCTAAAGTAGGTCCGACTTTTAAAATAAACTCATTAATTTTATTTAATATTTCTTCATAGTTATCTTTAAATAATTCTTCAAAGAATTTACTATATGTAAATAAATTCATATAACACCTCTAATAAACTTATTATAGCATAATAAAACCCTAATTTAAACATAGGGTTTTACTCTTTTATTATTATTCTTTATTATGTAATTCTTCTTCTCTTTCATCTTCTTCTTGAAGTTTACGGAAGTCTACTTTACCAATTAATGTTTTAGGTAAACTCTTTCTAAATTCATATTCATATGGTTGAGAGAATCTAGCTAAGTTCTTTTCACATAATTCTTTTATTTCATTCTTAATAGTATGTGTTGGACTAATACCACTTCTAAGTACTACATAAGCCTTGGCTACTTGTTGTTTATATGGATGTGGTACACCAACAACAGTACAATTTAATACATCTTTATGTGACATAATAACATTCTCGATTTGGTTAGGATATACATTAAAGCCACTAGATACAATCATACGTTTCATTCTTTGCTTATAGAATAGTACACCATCTTGATCCATATAACCTAAGTCTCCTGAGTGTAGCCAGATCTTATTATCTTTATGTAATTGCAATATTTCATTTGTTTCTTTTTCGTTATCTAAGTAACCCATCATAACAGTAGGTCCTGATATACATATTTCGCCAACTTCACCATAAGGTACTTCAACTTGAGTATTTGGCTTACATATTTTTATATCATCTCCAGGGAATGGAATACCAATACTAGTTTCTTTATTAAATTCATCACGATATCCACAAGATACTGCTCCTAAGGCTTCCGTCATTCCATATCCTTGACAAACTCTTATAGTACCATTATGACTTGCAATAAATTCATTAATTTTCTTAGTTAAATTATAAGTTAAACTATCTCCTCCACTAATAGCGTATTTTAGGCAAGATAGATCAAGCTTACTATCAGATAGATTAGTTAGGGCTTCAAACAAAGTTGGAACCCCTACAATAATATTAGGTTTATATTTATTAATTAATTTATCAAATGATTTGGCATCAAACTGTGGTACTAAAACTACTTCCATCCCCATAGATAAGGCACAATGCATTGTAACGCCTAAACCAAAGCCATGGAATATTGGTAAGATACCAAGTACAACATCTCCTAGTTCACGATTAGTTAGAGCACTTTGTACTTGAACCATAAGAGCATTAAAATTATTATTTGATAATACAATACTTTTAGGACTGCCTGTGGTTCCTCCACTATGAAGAACCACAGCTGGATCTTCACCTTTAACCTCTGGAGTATAATTCATTTTATAACGTTTAGATTCACCCATAAATTTAGGCCATGAAATAAAGTCTCCTCTTCTAAATGGGGTTTTCATAAACATTTTGTATCCCTTTGTTACCTCATAACCTATGGTTGTTAACATTGGCATAGAATTAGATACTGATACAACTATGGTTTTATAAACCATCGTATCATGTAATATATTCTTTACTTTGTCATAACAGAAATCAACCATAATAAGTAGTACACTACCTGTGTTATTTAAATAATTCTTTATTTCTACTTCACTAGATAGTGGGTGAATCATTTCACTGATGGCTCCTATTTTATTAAGAGCATATAAACTTACTAAAGCCTCTGGGACATTAGGTAACAGTAAACTAACTACATCACCACGACGAATACCAAGTGAACGAAAGGCAATTGCTGCATCATCAATATATGCCAAGAATTCTTGATAAGTTACTTTTGTTCCAAGATAGTCATAAGCGTAATAGTATGGATGATTTTTAGCACAATCTACCATTACTTGATATAAATTATGATTAGGGAATTTAATTTTCTTTTCTTTCTCTTTATAATACTTTTCCCATGGATTATCTTTATTCTTACTCAATCCAATCACCTACTTTTATTTTTCCTTTTTTTATCCTCTTCTTCTTGTAATTTTTTAAAGTCTATTTTACCTATTAATGTTTTAGGTAGACTCTTTCTAAATTCGTATTCATATGGAAGAGCGAATTTAGATAAATGTTTCTTACAATATTCTTTAATACTATTTCTTGTAAAGATATTTGGACTATAACCTGCTTTTAATACAACAAAAGCCTTAGCTACTTGTTGTTTATATGGATGTGGTATTGCAATAACTGTACAATTTAAAACGGCTTCATGTTCACAAATAACACTTTCTATTTGATTTGGATATACATTGAAACCACTTGATATAATCATTCTCTTTAATCTTTGTTGATAATAGAAAATACCCTCATCATTCATATAACCAATATCACCAGTGTGTAACCACACCCTACCATCTGGATGAACTCTAAGTATTTCATTAGTTTCCTTAGGATTATCTAAGTATCCCATCATAACAGTAGGTCCTGATACACAAATCTCTCCTGACTCTCCTATTGGCATCTCTTCTAAAGTATCGTGATTAACAATCTTTAAATAATCACCAGGAAGGGGGATTCCCATTGATAAATCTCTATTTATTTCATCTTTATAGCCTACACAGACAGGTCCAAGACACTCAGTCATACCATAACCCTGACATATACGAGCTCTACCATTATGATCACGAATATATTTATTAACTCTATCAATAAGATTTTGGTTAAGAGTATCTCCTCCACAGATAACATACTTTATATATGACAAATCCATTCCTCGTTCTTCTACACTTGTCATAGCCTCAAATAAAGTTGGTACACCAAGTATTAGTGTTGGTCTATCTTTTGTAAGAATCTTACCAAACTTTTTAATATCAAACTGAGGGATTAATTGTATTTCAACACCCTTAGATATTGCACAATGAATTGTAACTCCTAATCCAAAACCATGGAATATTGGAAGAACACCCAGTATTTTATCTCCTTCTCTAACATTTTGTAAGATTAACTTAGCTTGTTCTACTAAGGAATTAAAATTATAACTAGATAATACAATACTTTTTGGACTACCTGTAGTTCCTCCACTATGAAGAATAATAGCAGGATCTTCCTTCTTCGTCATACTATCATAGTTCATATGATATCTTTTACCACTCTTAATAAAACTAGACCATGATATACATGAAGTATCACTCTTATCAGGTTTTAACATTTTATAACCCTTAGTTACTTCATAACCAAGACCCATTAAAAATGGCATTGATTCCTTAGGTGACACATATATTGATTTATATACCTTAGTATCAGCAATTACATTCTTTAGTTTTTCATAACACATGTCAACTACTACAACCATTACACTACCAGTACTATTCAAATAATTCTTTATTTCTTCTTCACTAGATAGTGGATGAATCATCTCAACAATAGCACCAATGTAATTTAGGGCATATAAACTTATTAAAGCCTCAGGTACATTAGGTAATATTAAACTAACAACATCACCACGCCTAATACCATGAGATCGATATGCATCAATTGCTAAGTTAACATCCTTCAACATCTTCCTATATGTTACTTTTGTTCCATAATATGAATATGCATAATAATCTCCATAGTCTATAGAACTATCATATAAAATATCATACATAGTTTTATCTGGAACAACCAATTTCTTTTCTTCCTTAGTATAGAAATGTTCCCAACGTGCATTAGGTTTCTTTAAACTTTTAATCTTATCAATTAAACCCATTATCAATAACCTCAATTACTTAATATTAGTAATATATCCTTTCTATACATTTCATTCTCTTATAAGTAAGATTATACCACAAATGTACATACTATTAAAACTATTATGTAAATGATAAAAAAAAGAAAATCAATGATTTTCTTTTTATTTATCAGTATTCTGATAATAATTAAATTCAGATAGTTTAATACTTAGTTCTTCTAAGTCTACAAGTTCATCACTATCTTCTAAATAATCTTCTATTAGAAAGATTAATTCTGATAGATTTTTACATGAATTATAATCAATATTATATTTATCTAAAATACTTACATCATTATTACTTAGTAATAAACCATTAGGTCTTTTTACTAAGAAATCATCATCCGTTGCATATTCTTTCATATTAACTTTGTTTATAGAAGATTGTTTTATAATCACTTATTTCATCAGTACTTAAATTATAAGTGAATTTATATATTTCAATATAGTCTTCTTTCTCCTCTTTTAATTCTAAGTTTAAAATAACATCATATGTAAACTCTTCATTAAAATGATAATCTACATTGTATTTACTGTAATCATAAACACTAAGATTATATTTTAATAAATCATATTTAAGAATATCAAAGTTATTAAAATCATCTTCTTTTACTATTTCTTTTATTTCATCGATATCTTCATAGTTAACTAACTTTTGATCAATATTAATCTTTATTTCGGATGCAATCTCTTTTGCAATATCTTTTATTTGATCTTTAGTATATGTGCTATCTAAATCATAGACTACTCCATCAGAGTATCTATTTAAATCATCAACATTTGGATTTTTAAAATTAACTAGTTTCTTATCTGTTTCAACCTTAATTATTTCTTGTAATCTTTGAACACTTTTTTTATCCATTGAAAGAATAGTTACATTAATAGAATCATTCTTCATTCTATTTTGTATTAACTTACAAGCCTCTTTTAAACTTTTTGCATTTAATAGTTGTAAAGAGAATGTTTTATTATTGTCAAGTGAATGATAAATAGTAACTCTATCATGATTATTAATACCAATTATAAATGACATATCAGCTTCAAACTTAATATGCGTTATAGTTGGTACTGGACTAGATATAACAACATATATACAAGCTCCTAAGAATAGAATAAAGGCAACGACAAGGGCAAATGACTTTTTCATAAGGTTACATCCTTTCTACTTCATCTATTGCAAGTATGTTAAGTAAATTATGACTTACATTGTAAACCAAATTTGACACTGCAAGGAAAGACTCTTTGACACTTAAATCATTTTCATTAAGAATATTATAATTATTATAAAATTTATTATATAAACTTAGTAAATCATATAAATAATCACAAATATAGTTTAAAGTAGCTTCATTATAAGAGTTAGTTAATACATTATTTAAACTTAATAATTTAACTAGAATATCTCTTATTTCATTATTACTAATTAATTTAATTTGGTAATCCCTGTTATCAGCTTTCTTTAATAATGATTTAATACGTACCATGGTATATAAAATATATGGTCCAGTTTTACCTTCAAGAGATGAGAATTTAACGGGATCAAAGATATAATCTGTTTTTCTAAATGGTAGTAAGTCTGCATACTTTAATGTTGCAATAGTAAGCTTATTTGCAATATCAGATCTTTCTTCTCCTGTTATATCTTCTTTTATTTTCTTTTCTATTTCTTCATAGATTAACTCTATTAAGTTATCTAGGGTCATAACCCCACCATCTCTTGTTTTAAATGGTTTACCATCTGGTCCATTAATTGTTCCAAAAGAGAAATGTTTTAATTTCGTAGATTTAGGTACTAAACCAGTTTTATAACTTGCTCTAAAGACTTGTTCAAAGTATAGAGATTGACGTTCATCAGTAAAATACCATATTTCATCTGGATTAAATCTTTCCATTCTTGAATAAATAGTACCTAAGTCCCTTGTTCCATAGATGGTTGCTCCATCATTTTTTATTACCATTAAAGGTGGAATTGGTTTATTATCAGATTCTTCCTTAACATCACATACTAAGGCTCCTTCTGATTCATATAAATGATCTTTCATTATATCTAGTACATTTGGGATATATTTGAAAGCATCTAGTTCTCCTTCAAATAATTCAAAATGACAATTTAGTCGATCATATGTTTTCTTAATAACTTCTTTAGAGATATCAACCATTTGTTTCCATAGTTCAGTATATGCTTTATTACCTTTATCTATCTCTGCCGTTATATAACGTACTTCTTGCATTCTATCTGGATTATTATTAGCTTCTAAACTAGCCTTTGGATACATTATTCCTAAATCTTCTGAAGTTAAATTAATCTTAGGATACTCTCCATTATAATTAGGATCAAAGAAAGGTGAATTAGGTTCCATTCTTTTATATTCAGATATTAACATACCAGCTTGTCTTCCTAGGTCTCCTAAGTGTACATCACCTATTACATCATTACCTAAGACTTTAGCAAGTCTTTTAACAGCTTCTCCAATATTCGCAGATCTCATATGGCCTACATGTAAGGCCTTAGCAGCATTAGCTCCACCATAGTCAAATATAATTTTTTTACTCTCTGGTTTATCTACAAAGATATTAAAATCATTAATACCTTTATTTAAGTATTGAATTAAATAATCATCATTAAAACTAAGATTAATAAAACCAGGGCCTGCAATATTAACATTAGTAAATCTATTATCTAGTTTACTAACAATCTTTTCAGCTACTTCTCTTGGATTTTCATGATTTAATTTAGCTAAGTTAAAAGCTTCATTCAATTGAAATTGTCCTAGTTCTGGTCTATTACTAACACTTAAATTAACACTATCACACTGATATCCCAAACTATTAATTATTTCTAATAAATATTTTTCTGTTTCTTTAACCATAATATCTCCTTTTTATATAAAAAAATCCTATCATATAGGAGCGATATACGCGGTACCATCCTATTTAATAGAATTTCTATTCTCAATATCTTAACGCGATTAACGATGAAGTTTAAAAGTACGTTCATTAATATCTTTTAATAATTCACACCAACCATTATCTCACTGGAAAAAGTAATATTAATTACTATTCTTCTAACCACTTCTTGTCTTTATTATAACATTATTTCTTTATTTGTAAAGTTTTACCAAGAATATCATTTATCATCGTTTTCTTTTCTTCAAGTGATAAAAATGAATAATTCCTAATAGTTAAATCTATTTCATCATAGATTATTTCTGGTTCTTCTTCATATGCACTAAAGTATTTAGCACAAGCCGTTATCCATTTAGTAAGTATTCTTTCTAGAACTGGTTTTATAGCTGGAATTTCTTCATCAGTTATATTAGGTTCAGGGAATACTACTTTCTTAAATAACTCTGGTCTTGTATTATAACTTTGTTTTTTATCTACTTTAGCTAAGTTACAATCAAATAAATATAAATGACCTTCATCATCTACATTACAATTATGACCATAGTTTACTGTTAAACCATTTAAATTCATTAAATCAAAAGTAACTAAGATGTCTATAAAGTCTTCTACTGTTGTTTTTTGATCTAATAATTCAATATAACCAAGTTTTTTACCTGGTACTTTTTCTTGTAATTGAAAAACATGATTTTTATCCCTATGTACAGCAAGTATAGCCGGTAATATAGCTCCACTTCTCTTAGCCTCAAAGATTCTTTTTTGTAATTCAAATAAGTCATCAAGGTACTGTTTCATCTTATCTTCTTTAACAGTTTGCCATAATAAGGCATATTCTACACCATCATAAGTAATATAATGACATTTCTTATCAGTACTAAAAGCATCATATTTACTAAAATTAACATTCTTAGATAAGGTTTCTAGTATTTTCTTATAATTCATTATACACCTCAAAATCCTTGAGAATATTATACAACTTATTTAATGGAAGTCCAACAATAGTGTAATAATCACCGTCAACTTTTGTAATATATTTCCCAAACTCTTCTTGGATAGCATAAGCACCAGCCTTACCAAAGGCTTTACCAGTATCTATCCACTCATATATTTCATCATCAGTCATAGTATCTACATATACAATTGTTTTCTCATATAATTTTCTTACTTCTTCTTTTTTATCTTTGCGATAGAAAACCGTAAGAGCAGAAACTACTTCATGAGATCTACCTTGTATTTTTTTTATCATATTATAGGCATCTTCTCTATCAATTGGTTTGCCATAGATAACACCATCAATAACAACAATAGTATCACTGGATATTACAACCATATCTTCATTAAATGAATCAAAGACAATCTTTCCTTTTTGATATGCAATATCTACACATTGTTCATAAACTGTTTTTTCTTTATTTAATACTTCATCATGATCAAAAGATATTACTTCATAAGGAATATTCAACATATTCATTATTTCTTTTCTTCTTGGTGATGAACTTGCTAATATTATTCTCATTGACATTTATCCTCTTTATAATTATTGTTTGTAATACAAATATATTTCTCTAAGTTACCTTTTATATCAGTTGGATAATCTAAGTATGAAAACTGAGGGATAGGATCTGTATACTTTAAATAATAATATCTAATCATATCTGCAAAGAATTCTCTAATATCTGAGTAACTATAATCTCTAAAAGGTCTATCACTCATACCTTTATATTTATTAAAAGTATTAATAATATCATTTTGTTTTGTTATTTCTTTACCTTTTACTGATTTATAATGGAAATCCCAAGTATGACCCATTTCATGAACAATCGTTGCATAATAATTATTACCTGTACTACAACGTACATCCATAAGTCTTAAATCTGTAGGACCATAGTTCATACCTACATAATTAGATCCCCATATTTCATCAAATGTTTTATCTGTTAAGAAAGTAACTTTAGTACCAATAACTAAGTAAGGAGCTCTATCCTCTATTGTTCTAAAATAATCTAAGTATTCATTATAAATACTACTAGGACATCCATTTTCAATATCAAAAGTCATACTTCCTTGTTGGAATGATTCTGATACATTAATACCACGTCCACGGGTATAAGTATTCCATATTGGATATACTGTAATATCATCATCTAATTCATAAACAGTATTTGGATAAATATAACCAGCTTGTGATTTTTGACTTGTAGAGTAACCTCTTACTTCATAACCTTCCTTATTAAATGGACCAGGTACAACCTCACAAGAATCTTCTTGATTATAAGCATTACAACTAATATCAGGTGTTGCAATATAGTCAATAGAATCAGTTACAACATTCATACTTAGTTTTTTATATGAAACCACATATATTCTCTTATTACCAGTTAATGTTATAGTATCACCAACATTATAATCTGCTTTATCACTATCTTTATTAAAACTATAACCTACCACTACTCCATCTTTTCTAGTAGCCTTAGGTAATACTACATTACATTTACCATCAACTATTTTACAAGATACTTCATTATTATCTATAGATGAAGCCCCATTCTTTTCAATTCTTAATACATATTCCCCTGGGTGACTTTTTAATTCATCATCATTAAAAACACCAGTTAAATATAATCCAAGAATAATAACTAGTATTAACAAAATAAAAATAATTAAGTATTTTATAACCTTATTATTCATATACACCCTCATTTTAAGTATATCATAAGTTAATAATTGTTATTATAAAAATACTTAATTATTATTTATACTTTACAAAAAAAGGAAATGCAATATTTCCTTTTTTATTTTAATAATAATTGGTGTTCACCATAATAATTAACTTGATTACGACCATTTTCTTTTGAATAATAAAGGGCTTCATCAGCTTTCTTAATTAAGGCACCTAAATTATTATCTCCATCACTAAATGATACACCAATACTTAGAGTAACTGTGTAATTAGGTAATTGTAATAAAGTTCTTACATCTTCACACATTTTTTCTACACGAGTTTTAACAACATCTTTATTTGGTGTTGTGAAGATAACTAAGAATTCATCTCCACCATAACGACAAACAATGTCATTATTAGTACGAACATTACTTAGTAAGATATGGGCAACTTTTTGTAATACATCATCACCAACATCATGACCAAAGGTATCATTAACGGTTTTAAAGTAGTCAATATCTATCATGACTGCTGCCCCTACATTTCTAATTATCTTTTCACTAATAATTCTAGGGTTATATACACCAGTTTTTGGATCAATCATAATAGTTTCAGCTAGATACTCTCTTTCACTAATTAGTCTATTAGTTAAAGTAACTAACTCAGGATTCTTAACATCTTTTAATAATTCCTTTATTCTTTCAATATATAAATCATTTTCATTTTTTATCATAATATACCTCAAAAACTGTTCTAAATTATACCATATTTTTGCGATTTAGTCAATTTTTAGGTATCAAGACTAATGGTAAACCAGTCATCATTTTCTTTGATTAACCATTCAAGTCCTCTTCTTCTTTCAGCAACTACTTCAAGATTTAAATCTTTAATCTCGGTAGTTCCTGTCATACTATTTTCAACAGTAGCCCAATGATATCTATAATATAGATCTAACATATCAAGTATTTCTTCAATATCACGTAACTTAACTTTCTTTTTAAAATCATTATAATTATTACAAATAGATACAAAAGATATGGCTAACTTTGTATTACATACATCCTTAGGAAATCCCATTTTATTGATTAATCCTAGTGCCCAACATAAAGCCCAATAACTTTCATAAGTCCAAGATACATTAACAGCATCAGCCATCTTATATGTTCCATCAAATAATTTCTTTTCTATTGGTAATAAATAATCTTCTACTTCAAATTGTCTTAAGAAATTAATAAAGTAATCTCTTGATTCTTCATAGTTATTACCTTCAATAATATCACAAGCAAGTTGTATTGATAATAAACTTGCAATAGCTCTTCTACATATACGATCAACACTTTTTAATTTAACGTCTTTGCTTTCTTCAATAACAGGTAAATCAGGAAAACATTCTATACCAAGTTTAGTAATTACTTCATTAGAATGATTTCTTCTTTCAACAGCACTTTTCATATTACACCTCGGATATATTATAAAAAAAAGACTTTATAATATCAAGTCTTTTATAATAATGGTTTTTTATTAAAACCTACAGTTAAATGATTATCTGATGTATATACAAATTGTCTTGCATATGGGCAATTAAGTTCTTTCGTCATTCTTGCATAATACTCTACTAAGTTACCATTTCTTGCAACATAAAGTCCATTCATACACTCACAGATATCAAGATCATTTTGTTCCTTCGTTTTTAAGAAACGATCAGAAGTATTTTTAAATACTTCATTGAAATCTATAAATTCTTTAATAGATTCTTCATTAATAGGCATCAAAGATACAAAGCCACATCTAAATACTCCTAGCATTCCTGCCATTTCTAAGTATTTCTCAACTTCTTCAATATTATTAATATAACTTTTCATTAATAAACAATTAAGTCTTATTAATTCATCATTACTAGCATTCTTCATAACATTCATAATATCATTTTTACTAGCAACGGGAATACCAAAAAATTCATTATTAACTTCATCTAAATAATGATGTCTACTAATATGAATACCATAAATATCATTGATTCTATCTAACTTAAGACACTCATTAATATTAAAACCATTAGTATTAATAGTTACAAATGCATCAGGTTTAACTTCAAAAATCGCATTTAAAGTTTTATTTAGAGAATCCATATCTAAAAATGGTTCTCCACCAGTTATTCCTATTCTATTAATTAAATTCTTTTTATCTAAAGTCTCAATAACATATTTAAGTTTATTATAATCAAGACTACTAACTTTCTCATTACCTCGATTACTACATACACTACAATTGGCATTACACATGTCAGTTAACTTTATATATAGATTTAACTTCATATAAGCTTTCTGGGGCTTTTTTCCTTTTTTAACACAACAATTATTCTTAATATCTACTTTTTCACCAAATAATTCTATTGTTTCAAACATATTAAACCCCCATGAAATATTCTTTTACATTCTTTGAATAAAATAGTGAACCAACTGCACCATAATATTTAAAACCTTCCTTAGTTAAATAACATTTATTATCAATTACTTCGATATATTTATTATTAACTAAGAATTCTAATTCTTCTTTATAATAATTGTTAGCATCTTCTTCTAATATATTAGTTATTATATTTAAATCAATCATTCCAAAATATAAACTAATCATTACATATTTAGCTACCAATTCTTCTTTAGGTAATAAATAACAATCTTTTTCAATAAAAGTTCCTTCTTTAATACATTCATTAAATGACTCTTTATTTTTACCTATATTATAACTAATACCTTTATTTGTTTTAGATTGAGCTGATATACCAAAACCTTTATAACTGATATTATTAATCATTCGATATCTAAGATATGAAGATAAACCTAAATCATCAGACAAACTAAAAGTATTACATGAGAATCTTCCATTGTACCCTAGTTTAATTAACTCATTATAAATAATACTATATTGCATATATAAATCTTCTTTAGTTAAATCTATCTTTTGATTAACCATGTTATATCTCATTTCATATAATGTTACTTGATTAGGTTTTAATTCTTTAATACATTCTAAACTATTATATAAATCATCTTCAGTTTGATTTTTCATACCATACATAAAGTCTACATTAATCTTTTGAATACCTGCTTCTCTAATCATTTTAAAAGTCTTTTTCATATCATTAAGTGATACAATATTTCTATTTTGACTATTTAAAATCTTGGTATTAGTAGTTTGAATACCTAGTGATATTCTATTAAAGCCTGCTTCATGTATTAAATCTAGTTTTTCTTTGGTAACAGTATTAAAAGTACCTTCAATACTTGGTTCATAGTCATTAACTTTATTTAAATTATTAATTCTTTTAGCAAGAGACATTAATCTTTTAAAGTTATCAATATCAAGACATGTTGGGGTTCCCCCACCAATATCAAAACCATATAAAGTAAACTTATGGTTATCAAGAAAACTATTAATATCTTTTTCTAAGATATCAAGATATTGTTTTTCAAGATTACTATCTTTAATAAATTTAATATATTCACAGAAATAACATAATCTATTACAAAATGGTATATGAATATATAGACATAATTTATCTTCATCAAAAACTAAACTGTTATTAACTTTATATTGGTCAAAATTGCTTTTATCTAGAGGATAAGATGTATTACATAAAAAGCTGTTTTTAGCTTTTTCAAATAAATCTAGCAAGAACTTATACTCCTTGATCTTCCACAATCAGATGAAGAAGAATAATTATCTTCATCCTCATCTTCGTCTTCATCCTCATCTTCATCATAGTATTCATCTAATTCAAAGTTCTCATCTAGTAAATCAATAAATAATTCATCAGCATTTACTAAACCAGTCATAATAGATTCTATCTTCGCTATAATGCCGTTTAGGATACTAAGTCCATCTGGTGATAACTCACCTTGATCATTAAGTGTCTTAACAAATTTTCTAAGACCTCTTCTAACGCTAGTAACCGTGCAAGAATTCTTTTCCTTAGAATCCTCAATTATTCTTTTCATGTATTTATAAGCATTTGTTATCTTCATATTGTCCTCCCCGTGATTTCATCTCTAACTAAACGGGCTTATTGTACCATAAGATCTATATATATTCAACAAAAAAATACTAAAAAAGTCTTTTTTACTTAGTTAAATGATCTATTAATTTATTAATACTTTCTTCATACATCACAAACTATATTTTTTTATCAAAAAAAGATTGAGCTAAACTCAATCTTTATATTTATTAATTATTCTAATTACATCATTTGGATTAGTACAGAAATTAGGTTCACCAATTAATTCTTTATTTTCCCAACAAGCTGGGATAAAGATACAATTACAGTTTTCTGCAAAAGTTTTATCAATGATACTATCTCCAACATAGATAATTTCATCCATAGTACAATTTAGTTTATTACATAAATAACTCATACTATCAATACTAGGTTTTGGATTATCTACTAAATCTGATGTAACAATAATACTAAATAAACTAATAATATCTTTTAAAATATCATTTAGTTCTAAAACTTCATTTTTATTTCTTGAAGTTAGTATACTGATACTATATCCATCGTTATAAAGCTTTCTTATAACATCTTTTATTCCATTAAAACAAAGAGTTGGGTAATTAATTATTTGTTTTTCCCATTCCTTATTTATATTTACTAAATCATCATCAGTTAGATTTAAACTTTTAAAGAATACACTTGTAGGTAGTGTTGTTAATCGATGTAAATCTTCACTTGATAATTTATATCCTTTTACTATTTCGATAGCATTATTAAGACTTATTAATTCTGATTGATAACTATCAACTAAGGTTCTATCGACGTCAAAGACAATGTGTTTAATCATTTTATCACCAATGGTATATTATCATAAATATTATAATTAGACAAACTATAATATTCTTTTATCTGTTAATTCTTTTAATGTTTTTTCTTCCCAAGAAGAAGCTTGTACTTCTGCTATGTGGCTTCTTTCTAATATCAACATACAAATTCTTGTCATACCTATTCCTCCACCTATGGAATATGGTATTTCTTTTCTTACTATCTTTTTATGATATGGTAATTCTAAGCGATCTAGGGTACCTGTCTTTTCAAGTTGAGAGATAAGAGATTTTTCATCTACTCTAATTCCCATAGATGTCATTTCCATTGCTTTACCTATTGTTTTATCGTAGACTAGCATATCACCATCTAGGCTCCAATCATCATAATCAGGGCTTCTTGAATCATGTGGTATACCAGACTTCAGTTTATCACCTATCCCTACTATAAAGACACTTCCTTTTTCTTTCGTAATTAATTCTTCTCTTTCCTTAGGATCTTTATCTTTATACATGTCTTCTAACTCTTGACTTGTTATAAAGTATATAGACTTAGGTAAGTCAAGTGAGATAAACTTGTATCTTTTTTTCATATGTAATAGTGTCTCACGTAAAGCCTTATATATCTTTTTAACTGTTTCTTTTAAGTATTCAATAGTTCGATCTTCATATTTAATAACTTGTTCCCAATCATATTGTTCTACATATAAAGAATGAATATCATCTACTATTTCATCTTTTCTAATGGCTTTCATATCCGTATATAAACCTGTATGAAGTGGAAAACCATATCTACCTAATGTTTCTCTTTTCCATTTAGCTAGTGAGTGAACTACTTCAAAAGTCTCCTTTCCTTTAATAAAGCTTACACTTTTTTCTTTACCTGATAAAGTATCTTGTAATCCACTACTTGATTTAACAAATAAGGGGCAAGGTACTTTAATTAAAGATAATCTTGTTGATAATTGTTTTTCAAAACATTGTTTAATTTCTGCAATCATTTTAACTGTTTCTAAATAAGTTAATTCTTTTTTCATAAAATATCCTTCCTTTCATATAAAAATACCCGTATCATCCTACAATAAGGACGAATACGGGTATCCGCGGTGCCACCTTAATTTATTACTAAAAAACCATTTATAAAAATGGTTTGTTAACAGTAATCTCTTTTTCAGTTCTAACAAACCTAGCAATATGATAACGGATTGCTGTCCGGACTAGTCTACTCATTTCTTTTCGGTAGTCTGCTCAGGAGTGTTCTTTCACTAAAGGTTATTGTTAGTTCACACTATACCTAACTCACTGTAATAACTAATCTAGTTACTTTTCTCCATCAGTGCAATTACATTATAACATATTATTTAATATAAGTCAAAAAACGTCCTAAAAATTGACTTTTTTAGTGATTTTATGATATTAAAAAGTTGGGGGTTTAAATGAAAGGTATAATTAAAAAGAAAATTGCTATTACCTTAGCATTTATTCAATTATTTGCTCATGGTTTAATGCATAATAACAATACAAAAGATTATTCTTTATATCCAACAATGACATCTAGTACACCTATTATGCCAAAAGCAAGTAATAGTACTATTGTTCCCGTTAAAAACAGTAAAGTAACTTATAAAAGATTAAATGAAGAAACTAATGAATTAAGTGATATATCGGCTTTTGATGATGAAAATATTAGTAGTAAACAGTATGGAGCTTCTCAAAGAGATTTTAAATATCATTATGAAGATTTATTAGAAGATCCTCTTATATGGGAAGAAATGCAAAAATATTATCCAGTAAAAAACTATGAAACTATTGAAGATGCAAAATATATCTACGAAAAATACTTTGAGAATATATATATAAATGGTTGTGGATTTGCTGCTGCTGCCGACTTTGTATTCCATTTATTTGAGGGTAAAGAAGAAGAATTCTATAAAGCCTTTGGTTACCCTATGTATACTTATAAAGACGATAAACTAGATTTTAATTATGAACTTTTTATGTTAAAGTTCTTTAACTTCTATCATCATGAAATGCATGAAGGTGAAGATTTAGTTATGAAATCTCTTCTTCGTGATTTCTATGAATACAAAGCTTTAAAACTAGCAGGTGACGTTAGTTACCGTGATAGTTTCCCTAAGGATCGTAGAGATTGGACTGAAGAAGATGAAGATCGTAACGATGCTATTGAAAAAGAAAGATATCAAAAATTTAAAGAATATAAAGAATTAGCGAATAATGCACCTAAGGGAAATTTTGAATCTGGTATATATTTAGATGCTAACTTTGCATACTTATATTATTATTTAAGTCAACATGGCGTTAAAGTAGATAGTTATTATAATGATGATGCACATACCTTATGTAAAGGTGATATCATTGCATCAGATGAATTTACTTTATATCACTTAGATGAAGATAGTAATGTTACATATGAGAAAAGTGTTGGTCTACATTATGTATATGTTGTTGAAGTAGATGGCGATAATGTAATAGTATCAAGCTGGGGATCTAAATACATATTTAAAAAGAGTCCTAAGTACCCAGTATATAGAATAAGATTAACATATAAGACAAAATAAAAAGAGTTATAAATAACTCTTTTTTTTATACTATTTTAGTTTCTTCATATATAGTCTTCTATGAAAACCATTTGATAATCTTGTTTCCCTAACAAATTCTAGGCCTACTCTTTCAAGAGTTTTACAACTACCTATATTATCTGGATGAGCCATAGAAATAATATAGTCAAAACCTAATTCTTTAGCAAGTTCAAATTCTATGGTTTGTAATTTAGTAGTTATACCCATACCACGATACTCAGGAAGAACTAGATTACCACCTAATTCACATACTTTATACTCTGATAAGCCAAATTCATCTTTAAAATCCTTTAACATATCTTGTGATACATATAATTGAGCCATACCAACTAACTTATCACCATCATAAGCTCCATATAAAGGTGCATAATTAACATCATCAAACATACTTTCATATTCCCAGTCTTCATAAGGAATAAAGTATTCCTGATTAGGTAATCCACTTAATACGGTATCAATTAACTTAAATAATTGATCCTTATCTTTTTCTTCAATTTTTTTAAAAACTAATTCCATTATTATCTCCCTTTAGTTCTTATTGTTTCATGAACTCTATCAATGAATGGTAGAATATCTTCTTCTTTATAAAATATTGCTCTTCCTCTATCATCTAAATTTATTCCTTCAACATTTTCTAAATCAAAATGTCTTTGATAAAGATGGTCAAAAGCAACACCAATCCACACACCTTTTATTTCTCTAGGACTATTAACAAATGTTAATACAATACGATAATCATAATTAAAAAATATATTAACGTATGAATCACCTTTAACAAATTCACTTTGCACCAAATAATAACCCTTAGATTCTATCCCACACTTAGTTTCATATGATAAGTTCTTACCTGTAATGTTATCCATAAATCCCCCTCTTTTCTTATTAATATAATTTACTATTATTCGTTAATAGTTTCTTTCTATCATATAAATCAATATTAGACATTTCATTAATGAAGTTATCAACCGTTACTTCATCAATTATTTGTAAGTCTCCTTCTTCTTTCATAGATATAAGATCTTTAACTTCCATAGGTATATTTAAATTATATTTCTTAATTAACTTTGCTGTTATTAAATCATAATCACTATAACCTAGTTTAACAGCATCCATAAATGATAAGCCTTTTAATTTATCACTTGTTATATACTCACCAAAGAAATAATAGTCACATATTAAATGTAGAAAATAAGCTCTTAGGAATGAACTATTAATATCATTAATCTCAAAGAATTTCTTAAAATCTACTTTATTCTTCATATACTCAATAATATCATCAGTTTTATTATTAGTACCAAAATGTCTACTATTTTTATCAGTAAATACACCATTAATATATTTATTAACATCATCTAATGTAATATCAGGTGCAATAGTACCTAAGATAAACTCATTATAATTTTCATCAGGATGTTTTTCTAAATACTTTTTAGCAACTGCTAAGTGTATAGCAATACAAGGCATATTATCATCTCCTTAGTAATTATATCATAAACTATTATTATTTTACTCTCTTAATATTAAAACTAGGTAAAAGAACATAGTGTTTAGTATATCTATTAATAGATTTTTCTAGTTCTCTTTTATTATGATTAGCCATTATTATTAAATTTCGATACTCAGATTCTTTTAATGGTAAACCATATAGTAATCTAATATTATAAGGTATACTAGGGTCTAATAATCGATCCCTATTTTCTTGTTCTTCCAAATATTTCTTTTCTAAAGGTAGTGAACTAAGATAATTAATAGTTGGACTATTAGTATAATCTTCTATTAAAGCATAATTACATAAGTAATGATCTTTTGTTGCATTCATAAAATTATAACATGGTTCTATACCTTCATAACTATATATTTCTTTTAGGGTTTCCATTATTTCATAATATGATGTAATAAGAGCCATTCTTTCTGTAGGATCATTACGCCAATTCTTAGTATAATAGTTATACTGAATAACAGACTTAAAAACAGATACTAGTTTACTATCAAGCATCTGAGGAGCACAATGTACTATTAAATCATATAATATTCTATCTTTATCTTCATCATATTCTTTTATAAATTTATATTGATTAGCATGTGTAAATTCATGAAATAAGTTAAGAGTAACAATAGCATTAAAGAATAGATAATGGTAATAAGGATAATTATCTGTAAAAACATTATCTCTATTATTACATAGATTAACTGTTATATTTTTTTTGAGTGGTGTATATCCAGCCCAATCTTCACTATCATCAAAACGACAGTCAACTACATAACCTTCAAGCTTATAATACTTTCTAATAATATCACACACTTGTTTAACATAATCTTCATCTACATATGCTTTTCTTTTATTATATTCATTTAATAAAAGAGCAATTTCTTTATACATAAAGATCCCCCTAAAAAAACGCTAGTATTATATCATTTTTTAGTAAAAAAGTAAAGGAGATAGTATCTATCTCCTTATTAATTAAAATTATTTTTAACTATTTTATTAATGTCATCAATTCGTTTATAAACTTCTTCATTACTAAAGTTATCCTTAGCATATTTAAGTATTGTACCAATATTACCTGTAATATTACCAACTAAATCTCTCATCCATTTGTGTCTTGGCATAATCCAGGCATGTAAATGTGTATCATCTTTTTCATAAAAGATTACTTCAAACTCATCACAAATATTGTTGTTCCTTAGTATATTAAGAGTTTTAACGATAATATCAAACATTTCATTTCGCTCTTCAACAGTTAAATCTACTATTCTTTCAATATGTCTTTTAATAGATACAATAAAGAAGCCTTCTATTGGAAATTCCCAATCCTGTGATAAAGTAAATCTTTCATTCTCATAAGCCATACCACAAGGCAATGTAAATTCATGGTTTGCATAAGCACATCCAGGACATCCATTAAATACTATTTCTTCATTCATATAATTCTTCATATTAACTCACCAAATTGATTATATCAAAAAAGACTAGTTTTACCTAGTCTTTCCTCTTTCTTCTTCAAAATATAATTTACTTGGGAAATTAGACATGTAATAGCAAATATAATCACGAGGGAAGAAATTACTACCTAAAAGATCTAATAATAAGTCATATACATCATTAAATTCTTTATAATCACTTACTCTTCCTTTTTCAGCAAAGTATGTATACCATCTACCTTCGTTCTTTACAACATGAATCATGTCTTCTTTAACATCACCATCAAAATGTACTGAATCTATTTCATTTGTATCTGCAAGTAATTTTCTACATGATGATATTACATTTAATTCATAGTTTGTTAATTCGTTCATTGAATACCTCCATTAGCTCACTATTCTAGCATATATCTTTTTACTATTCAATTAGACTTTACTTTTTTACATACACTAAACTTTTTTGCTTTTCTTTCCATTCAAGATACTCTTTTTTCATACAAACAGCACAAGGACGATAACCTGCATTAATAGCATCTTCTTCATTTAAGAAAAAGACTCTATCTTGAATATAATATCCTTTGGCAATCCATCTATTAGCAGATGGACAATCAAGTCTACCATATATTTTTAATCTTTTATTTCCACCAAAGTTACCAGGTATAGAACTTAAATATTCTTCACCATTCTTATCAATTAATCTAAACATAAACCCTCTTGATTTGTTATTATAACAAAATAGACTAGATTACTCTAGTCTATTTACTTTGCAGACTTGTAAAGTTTTGCAAAATAACCATCTTGTTCAAGTAAAAGAGAATATTCACCTTGTTCTATTATTAAACCATCTTTCAATACAAAAATAGTATTAACATCTTTAATAGTTTCTAATCTGTGAGCAATTACAATTAATGTTTTGTTCTTTAATCTCTTTATAACATTTTCCATAACCATCTTCTCTGTTATGTTGTCCATAGCTGATGTGGCTTCATCAAGAATTATTATTTTAGATTTGTCAAAGAATAAACGAGCCAAAGCCACACGTTGTCTCTCTCCACCAGACATTCTTACTCCTTTTTCACCTAATTCAGTTTCAAGTCCGTTTTCTAGTCTTTCAACAAATGTGTCTAAGCATACTAACTTTAATACTTTGTAAATCTCTTCATCTTCTATTTCCTTGTCAAATACAAGATTCTCTCTTAAAGTTCCATCAAAGATTGGAGCTTCCTGTGATACATATGTTACATTGTCATAAAAAGAATTTAAATTTAAACTAGATAATTCATAGTCATCTATTAATATGTTTCCCTTAGAATACTTTATTAAACCCATTATTAATTTTATGATAGTTGATTTTCCAGATCCTGATTCACCTACTAAAGCAATTGAAGAGTTTGCTTTTATCTTTAATGATAAATTCTTTATTATTTCTTTTTCATCAAGATAACCATAAGATACATTCTTAAATTCAATCGCTCCTTTTAAGTCTTTTAATACTTTTCCTTCATTTAATGCAAGATCATCTTTTAAATCTAATAATTCAATGTACTTATTAACTGCTACTTTGTTTAATTTGTAATCAACATATTCAACATTGAAGATTGCAATTGGCTGATAAGCTTTACCAAGTAAGGAAATAACAGTTACTACTGCTCCAACAGATAAATCTGATTTAAAAACAGCATAAGCTAGTACCAATACTTGTAAAAAGTTAACTATTAATGAAAAAGCTGAAAAGAATATCTCGTGAACTAATTTTATTTTAGTTTTACCATTAGCAATGTTTTTGATTTCACCTTTTGTTATTGATATCTCGGTGTCATATTTCTTATTAGTTCTGAATACTACTAATTCCATGAAACCTCTTATTAAATGTTTATTTAAGAACTCCTGATTTAATAATATTCTTTCTTTTAACTTGTATAATCTTTTTAATAATAAATTAGAGATTATAACCACAAGTACATAACCTAATAATACAAATAATACATATTCTTTCTTAACTCGATAGATAAACAATAAACTGAATAATGCCGTTGGTAGTAGCCATCTTACTAACTTTAACCAGAAATCTACCATGATGTCACGTGATGCTGTTGCTCCATCTTCTACTTTTTGAGCTAACTTACCAGTTCCTATCTTTTGGTATTCTAAGTAATCAATTGATGTCATCTTCTTTAATGATTGTAACTTGAAATCAAGGTATAATCTGTTT
>JAEEGL014219017.1_pt1 | contig 27017 bp, 26 predicted proteins | sample 9134231 | NCBI WGS metagenome assembly JAEEGL01 (sample SAMN16246548, study PRJNA631951) | gut metagenome | biome: gut microbiome; feature: rumen; material: fiber-attached | host: Bos | place: Iran: Karaj | collected 2018-10 | reverse complement strand
TACTGTATCCTTGGACTTGTCATCCATAACGATGAACTTATCTTTAGGAGAACGACCTGTGTAAATACCTGTCATTACATTAACAGTATCAAGCTCTGTTACCTGACCTGCCTCGTAGCCTGTAAGACCTTCCTTTGTCTCCTCAGCGAAAAGAAACTCGTAAGAGGGGTTGTGGATGATCTCAGAAGCACCGTTGATTCCGTACTTTGTCAAATCAATGTTTGCCATATGAAAACTCCTTTTCATTAATTATTACCAAGCCATTATAGCTTTTATCTATTTGATTTTCTATAAAATTTTCATGAGAAAAGGGCGAATTGAACTATTCTCCCTTTCATTTTTCAAATGAAAAATAAAAAGCCATAAAACAAAAATCATTTGCTGTTTTTGAGGGTTATGTTACAAGCATCTTGGAATACTTGCCCGGAATCTTGCTGATGCCCCAGGAAACAAGCAAACTTATTGAATAAACCAATACACACTCTGCAAAAGTGCCGGTTTTAATGTTCAGATTGTAGCAAATGACCAATTCAATAAAGCTTCCTATTCCCAGATGAATGCAGAACACGCCAAAACTATACTTGGCAAGGAATCTGAGAATTGCCTTAATAGTATCTATCAACCTGTCAAACGGTAACAGATATACGACAATGAATAATGAAGTAGTAAATATGATCATATTGATACCGCTGTATTCAAAACCTAATTCCGGGTTAGGGATTAGACCGAATATCCCTGTAATAATGATCATTAGTATCGATACCGGTATTACGGGAATCTTATATGCCCTAATTCCAGATAAGACGGCTTCCCTGCTTATTAATAATCCTATTACAGCAAACGGCAGTGTTTCAGCCAGTCTTCCGAGCGGGAACCACAATTCATATTCGAATCTGCAGAATAAACTGTAGTTTATCTGAGTGTACTGCAAAACTATACAGATTATACCCAGTACAGACAGTATCTTAACTGCGTGTTTGTTCGATATCTTAAATACCAACCAGAATAATAAGGTAAACAGAATAAGATCAAACTGAAACCACAGCTGCGGGCACAAGTATCTGTCTGAACCTGCAAGAAGCTGCCAGAAAAGATCTTTCTTCGTAAACAGGATGAAGAATTGATTGGGGAGTTTTGTTAGATTGAAGAAGTGACCGATTAACAGGTAAGTAAAGTAATAGAGAAAAGCCCATACAATGAAAGGAAAATATAGTCTCCATACTCTCTTCCCTAACATCTTAAGGTCAGATTTGCTCAGTTTATCAGATGTTAAGAAGAAAGAGATCAGGAAGAACATCGGAGACGCGATGGCTATCAGTCTGAATAAAGCTGCAACAGGTAAAGAATCACTCTCGATCACGAAGAAATGCGCCATAACAACACAGAAGCTGAAGAAGATCTTCAGGAATGCTATGTTGTAACTATAATTGTCGGCTTTGTTTTGATTCATATTAGATAAAAAAGAAGCACTCCTGGTGAACGGAGTGCTGGTTTTTGGTGGGGCTGGTGGGACTTGAACCCACACGATTTATGGTCGGCAGATTTTGAGTCTGCTGCGTCTGCCATTCCGCCACAACCCCGGGTGTTGGAGCCAATGGTGGGAATCGAACCCACGACCTATTCATTACGAGTGAATTGCTCTACCCCTGAGCCACATTGGCATATTCCTTCGGCTTAAAAAGAATACTCATTAAGCCGATAAGTGTCAAGACTTAAAAGTCCCAGGAATTAATGTACTTCTCCTGCTCTTCCGTGAGTTTATCAATGCTTATGCCACGTGTCTCGAGGAGGATCTCAGCTACCCTGTTGTCGATTATTTCAGGTGCCATGTAGACCTTGTTTTCGAGCTGCTTGCCGTTCTTGGCAATGTATCTTGCAGACTGGGCCTGAAGAGCGAAGCTCATGTCCATGATCTCGACTGCGTGTCCGTCGCCTGCTGCGAGATTAACGAGCCTTCCTTCTGCGATAATGCAGATAGTGTTGCCGTTCTTAAGCTCATAACCGATGATGTTGTTACGAAGCTCCTTGCTGGATACGCAAAGCTCTGAAAGTTCCTTAACGTTTACCTCGCAGTCAAAGTGACCTGCATTACAGCAGATAGCACCGTCCTTCATGAGCTCGAAGTGTCTTCCTACGATTACATCTTCGCATCCCGTAACAGTAACGAACATGTCTCCCAAAGGAGCAGCCTGATCCATTGTCATTACTTCGTAGCCTTCCATGATAGCTTCACAAGCCTTTACTGGATCGATCTCTGTTACGATAACCTTGGCTCCGAGACCCTTGGCACGCATAGCTACACCTCTGCCGCACATACCGTAACCTGCAACTACAACAGTCTTTCCTGCAACGATAAGATTCGTTGTCGCCATAATAGCCGTCCATACGGATTGGCCTGTTCCGTATCTGTTGTCGAACAGATGCTTGCAGCGTGCATCATTAACTGCGATTACGGGATACAGAAGCTTGTTCTCCTTCTCGAGAATGTTAAGTCTGTGTACACCGGTCGTTGTTTCCTCACAGCCGCCGATAAGGTTCTTGGTAAGATCCTTAAGGTCTGAATGAAGGAGCATTGCGAAGTCTCCGCCGTCATCGATTACTATATCAGGACCGAAAGAGAGCGCCATCTTAAGATGATTAATGTACTCCTCTTCGTTATCACCGTGGATCGTATATACACTCATGCCTGAATTGGCTACGAGAGCAGCAGCTACATCATCCTGAGTAGACAAGGGGTTGCATCCAGTCAGAGCAACTTCAGCTCCGCCTCTCATAAGAGCTCTTGCAAGACAAGCAGTCTTGGCTTCGACATGAACACTGACAGCTATCTTAAGTCCTTTGAAAGGCTGCTCTTCGATAAGCTCGGCCTCAATGGCACGAAGAACAGGCATATTTCTGTAAGCCCAATCGATCTTCTCCTGTCCGTATGGAGCCAGATTAATATCCTTAATATCGTAATTGCCCATGAATAATCTCCTTACAGTGATTTGATGAATAATCTTGCAAGCTTGCAGCTGTCGCTGGATGCTTTAGCTGCACATTCCATTACTTCCTCGTGAGAGAGTCTCTTATCGGAAAGTCCCGCAGCCTTATTAGAGATCAAAGATACGGCAACGACTCTGATGCCGCAATGTGATGCCGTGATAGCTTCAGGTACTGTAGACATACCGACTGCATCAGCTCCCATATTCTTAAGAGCCCTTATCTCAGCAGGTGTCTCATACTGAGGTCCCTGCATAAAGGCATATATACCCTTATGAAGCTTAATACCTTCCCTGTCAGCTATCTCCATCAGAAGATCGATATACTCAGGATCGTATACCTGTGACTGATCAGGGAATCTTACCCCGAAGTCGTCCATGTTAGGTCCGATAAGAGGCGAATCACAGAAGAACGAAAGATGATCTGTCACAGCCATAAGTTCAGCAGGATTGATGGATTCAGCAATGCCTCCTGCTGCATTTGTCAGATAGAGTGTATTAACGCCAAGATTCTTCATAACCCTTACATAGAAAGCACAGACTGAAGTGTCATAGCCTTCATAATGGTGGAATCTTCCGGACATCATAAAGACTCTTTTACCTTCCAAAGTACCAACTATAAGCCTTCCCTCGTGTCCGGGAACCGTAGATACCGGGAAATCAGGGATATTGGCATAAGGGATGGACAGTTCGATTTCACATTCATCAGCAAGAGGCGTTAAACCAGAACCTAATACAATGCAGATAGAAGGAATGTCTCCTTCACTTATCTTAGACTTGATGTAATAGGCCGCCTTATAAACAGCTTCGGTCTGTGTTCTTGCAGAATCGATCATGAATTCTTACCGCAGCAGTTCTTATATTTCTTACCGGAACCACAGGGACAGAGGTCATTTCTTCCGACCTTATTCTTGTCACGCTTTACAGGTTCATATGTCTGGTTGCTCTGAGCAGCACCTTCTACCTGCTTAGCCTGGGCAGGTACAGCCTTCTGCGAAGCTGTAGCTCTTGCTGCTGCTTTGGCAAGAGGAGATGCCATATCAGCATTCTGCTCAGCCTGGGGATTCTGTGCATTCTCAGGAGAACCGGAAGGAGCATTTCTTCTTAACTCGAACTTACCTCTCATAAGAAGCTTAACGGCATCATTTTGGATGGCTTCGTTCATCTCTTCGAACATCTCGCCGCCTTCCTTCTTATATTCGACTACAGGATCGTGCTGACCGATAGATCTCATTCTGATAGAAGTCTGGAGCTGATCCATTGAGTCGATGTGGTCCATCCACTTTGTATCAACAGTCATAAGAAGGATTGAACGCTCGGTCTGTCTGAATATCTCTGTACCGACCATCTCTTCCTTAGCAGCAAGTGCCTCAAGAGACTGGCTGTAAAGTGTGCTGATGATCGTATGAGGATCAGGGATCTCCTTATTCTCATCCTTAAAGTCAAGAACGATGGGAAGCTCACCGAAGATCTCAGCAAGAGTAGTTCCGAGAGAGTATCTCTCGCTATTGGAGATAACACCGTCATTGGCATAAGCCATAACCTGTCTTTCAGCAACCTTCTCAAGCATCTTAAGGAGAGTATCGTGCATATCCTCTCCGTCGATTACCTTACGGCGCTGCTCATAAGTGATAGTACGCTGGATATTCATAACATCGTCGTACTCGAGAACGTTCTTACGAGCACCGAAGTGAACAGCCTCAAGCTTCTTCTGTGAACTGTCGATAAGCTTAGTAAGCATACCGTTCTGGATCTCCATAGTCTCATCAACACCGAGAGAATTATAAAGACCGTTAACTCTGTCTCCGCCGAAGATTCTCAAAAGATCATCATCGAGAGCGAGGAAGAACTTTGTGCGTCCAGGATCACCCTGACGTCCTGCACGTCCCTTGAGCTGGTTATCGATTCGTCTTGATTCATGACGCTCTGTACCAACGATATACAAACCGCCCAATGCACGTACTTCGTCGGCCTCAGGCTTGATCTCTTCTGCTTTCTTAGCATAGATCTCGGCATATTTCTTTCTCGCTTCAAGGATGAGTTCATCATCTGTCTCATTGTGAGCTGTAGATGCTTCGATCAGATCCTCGTCATAACCGAGCTTTCTCATCTCCTGCTTAGCAAGGAACTCAGGGTTACCGCCGAGAAGAATATCCGTACCACGTCCTGCCATGTTAGTAGCAATAGTTACAGCGTTCTTACGGCCTGCCTGTGCAACGATCTCAGCCTCTCTTCTGTGGTTCTTGGCGTTCAATACATTCGCCTGAATGCCTGCCTTACGGAAAAGCTTGTCGAGATACTCTGATTTATCTACGTTTACAGTACCTACGAGAACAGGCTGACCTGTCTTGTGAACTTCAATAACAGTCTTAAGAACTGAATGATACTTACCCTTCTGAGTCTTAAATACAGCATCGTTCTCATCGATTCTCTGAATCGGCTTATTAGTAGGGATTGTAATAACGTCGAGGTTGTAGATCTGTCTGAACTCGGCTTCCTCTGTATAAGCAGTACCTGTCATACCTGAGAGCTTATCGTACATTCTGAAGAAGTTCTGGAATGTAATCGTTGCAAGAGTCTTGTTCTCGTTAGCAACCTTAACACCTTCCTTAGCCTCGATGGACTGATGGAGACCATCGCTGTATCTTCTACCGGGCATAAGACGTCCTGTGAAGTCATCAACGATAACTACCTCGCCTTCCTCTGTAACGATATACTGCTCATCCTTATGGAAGTTACCGTGAGCCTTAAGAGCATTGTTAATATAATGCTGAAGATCGAAGTTCTCGGGATCAGAGAGGTTCTGAACATTGAAGTAAGACTCAGCCTTCTTGATACCGTTGGCTGTAATAACGGAAGTCTTTGCCTTCTCGTCGATAACGTAATCAGCATCACCAACAAGTTCATCCATATCGATCTTGTCATCAGTTTCTACTACTGTATAGGGCTTGAGCATACGAACGAATGAATCAGCCTTCTGATAAAGGTCTGAAGAAGCCTCTCCTCTACCGGAGATGATAAGAGGAGTTCTTGCTTCATCGATGAGAATGGAGTCAACCTCGTCGACAATAGCATAGTTAAGTTCTCTTTGAACAAGCTGTGCCTTTGATACGACCATGTTGTCACGCAGATAATCGAATCCGAACTCGTTATTCGTACCGTAAACGATATCGCTGGCGTACATAGCCTTTCTGTCCTTGTTAGGGATATCGTGAATGATAAGACCGACCGTCAGGCCAAGGAACTTATAGACTTTACCCATCCACTCGGAGTCACGCTTGGCGAGGTAGTCGTTAACTGTGACAACGTGAACGCCCTTTCCTGTAAGTGCGTTGAGGTAGACCGGCATAGTAGCAACAAGAGTCTTACCTTCACCTGTCTTCATCTCGGCGATTCTGCCCTGGTGAAGAACGATACCACCAATGATCTGTACGGGATAAGGCTTTAATCCGAGTACTCGCCATGAAGCCTCTCTTACTGTTGCAAATGCTTCAGGAAGAATATCATCCAAAGTCTCGCCGTTAGCCAGTCTGGACTTAAACTCGTCTGTCTTGGCACGAAGCTCTGTATCAGAAAGCTTCGAGTATTCCTCGTCTAATGCGAGGACCTTCTTCTTGATAGGCTCGATCTTCTTAATCTCGTGATCGCTGTGCGTTCCGAATAATGACGCTAATCCCATTACTTGTTATCTCCTTTAAGTCTTCCCAAAGCGGTTCTGTATCCGCCGTCGGGATTGTTATAACATGCTTTTACGCGGGAGATTGTTGTGGAACTGACCTTAGTGGCGTTCCTTCCTTTCCCCTTTCTGGATCCCTTCTGATCATCAGTTAACTCTGGATCTTTGTTCTCGGGCGCAAGTTCTCTTATGATCTCTTCATAACTCTTGCCTTCATCAATAAGCTCCAATATCTGCCATCTGTGCAGCATAGAGCAAAGTTCATTCCTCGAACAAAGATCCTCGAAGAACAGATGAAGCTCTTCGGGAGTCTTAAGCGTAAGTATCGCTTCGTAAAGGCTGTCCAAAGCCTTTCTCTCGTCCTTATCAAATTCCATCATCATTCAATAAGAGCGAAGAATGCGTCTATCAGGTCAGGAATATACCCTGAAACACAAAGATAAACGATCAATGTAGCAAGCACTATAAGGACCATTCCAATACAGATCCTCTTGAAGATTAATTCCTTCCTTGCCTTACGGAGAACATCACCGACGGATTCTTTACCCTCGATGCTGCTGCTGACCGAAGAAACGGCTATTGAAGGTCTTCTGACATTGCTGTTCATCGCCTTTTGGACACACCTTTCTAAAATAACTCATACAATAATAACCTAAAGTACCCTTTAAAACAAATAATATGTCATCCGGAAGCCCCGTCTTCGATAACCTGAAGCTCTACACCGGCCGCGGCTGCATAAGTAACCACGGAATATACCGCATTTCTTGTATTATCAGGAGAATCCTCAGGTATCACAACTATCAAGGTTCTTTGACGAATGCTGTCGCCATATACCACGTAACGAGAGCCGTCAATCATAACGTCAGCTCCGTTAAACGCTGCAAGCTGATCTATCTGTTCGGTAACTCTCAAGATACAAGCCGCAGTGCCTGAATATGTGGGTCTGTTAAGATCTATGCTTACGATGGATGTCGCCTGACCTGCGTTGTAATAATTGATGCATGGAAAAGTAGGCGGCAGATTAGCCCCGTATTTCTCTGCAAAGTACCTTCCTCTTACAAAATTGTTCAGATGCCATATATCCCCGGAATCTTCAGACTGTCCTTCTTCCGGTGATAAGAACAGTTCGAAGTCTCCGTAGAAAGGGATTGTAGATACTATCTCCCTCTGTATTGGTCCGATTATAGTATTCACACTGTAGACTACATAGACACTGATGTAGTAGTCCTCGATATCGAAGTCGCAGTAAATCTGATCAGGTCCGAAGAAAGTACTTCCGTTGTATTCGTAGTACTCAGAAGCTATATCATCAGTAAACTGCCTTCCTAACATAACATTAAGGAGCCCTGATCTTATCTGTCCGGAAGTAAAAGAATCTATTCCTGCAATGACGGATCCGACTCTTTCTATGGTTCCGTCATCACTGCATCCGTCAGGAAGAGCATTTACTAACGTTGACACCGAATCTGCTGCCACAACTGTAAACGGCATAAAATGCGCAAGATCGTCACAGCTTTGTTTTACTGCTCTTTGCATAAGGATATCAGTGCGTATATAAGCTGTAACACTTATGATGGCAGTAACAAAGACAACTACCAGTGAGAATGAGATCGCCGTCTCTAGTGATATGGATCCTCTCCTACTCATATAATTCGTAACGCGTTTCATAGCTTAAAGTACTACCTCCGTAATCGGTCTCTACATCTATCCCTGTAACATAATCCGGAAAATCTCTGTCTAAGATAACCAGCATCCTCTCTGTCAGTAGATCATCAGGAACAAAACACATGAAGACGGTTAGAAAATCTCTGTAATCCAGATTAAGGATGTCCATTTCTCCTATGCTTACAAAGGTAACCTCTTCGCCGTGTAAAACCTGCCATAACTCGCTTACTGACTGAATCTCAGTAATCAAGGACAGGATTACGGCTTCATATACTTCCGGAGGAAGAATTACTGCTCCTGAACTTAATACACCTATAATCACTGAAAGAATCTCAGCTGTGGGTGTTATGATCTCCTGAAGTTCTGCATCAGTCATATTACAGACAAGATTCTTAAGAAACAGTGCCCCTAATATGTAGTAATCAGTGAGTGCTCTGCCTGGTAATCCTTCAAGACCGGTAAGTATGTATTCGGAATCTGATTCATTGTCTGTGTGAAAGACGCTGAACGATGTACCGTCAATAGCAGTATCGTCTTCTAATGTGCAATCAAAGTTGTTAGCTGCATAATCAGCAAGACAACTATGAATATTAATGGTCTCGTTAAATTCAGTGCCGTAATCATAAAGACCGGTATTAAACTCCAGAATTCCAAAGAGAAATTCCATATCTGCAGGATCAAATCCGTTAGATATATCAGGCGAGTCATTATCAATAGCTCCTAATGAAGAAAACAAATTCATTAACAACTGATATGAAGGAGACGATTCATCAATGCCAAGCAACTCCAAAGCTCCGCTTATTGCTTCGCTGACGCCTGCGCCTCCCTCTATTATCGCTCTTAAAAGTCCCGAAGACGGGCTAGAGATGAATTGCCGTAATTCAGAGATTATTCCGTCACCTATCTGATCGATAAAAGACACTATGATCTCAGAAAATCGGTCTACCATGATTCCTGAAGTCCTGTATGCGTAATAACAGGCAACTGCCCTCTTCAGATCTTCAGTGTCAATGCTGTACATTCCGCTTGCATAGATAACATCACCGGGTTCATATCCGTTAGCGGTTACAATCTGATCAAAGACAGAAGAGTTTATATATGATGAATTGAATGCATATATGCCGTAGGTCTTAAACAGCTGTCTGTCATAACTTGCAAGATAGATCTGAGCCTGTTCTTTCAAAGCCCTAGTATACGTGAGTCGTCTGTCCAGATCGGCAACAAAGGCTATATATGTAGTCTCTACAAGGATCAGTGCAGACAGGATAATAGCCAGAAACAGTGTCGAAGTGCCTTTCTTATTCTTCTTCATCAGACACCTCCCCAGCTATTGCCCCATAGATGATCCTGTAGTTCTCGGATATACCGGTAAAAAAGGTGTTCAGCCGTTCTGGCGAGATTAGCTCATCTTCATCAAGTACATCTTCAATAGCTTCCTGTGCATCGGTTATAGTGTCGGCACAAAGCCCGGCAGGAAGCACTATCAATCCCGTAAGCACAAGCATAACAAGAGTAATAACTATGGTCGTTTCCAAAGTGCTCATAAAAATACCCCCGTATTCCTAAGTGTTAACTCTAGAATACAGGGGTTAAAGTCAGATTATTTCGACAATTGACTACAATTTTCGACAAAAAACGACAAGCTTATCTTAAGTGTGCATCATAAGTTTTCTCGAGCTTCGCAAGGATTGCCTCGTAGGAAGACTGAATATCGCTGTCTGCCAAAGTCTTGGAGTCATCTCTGAATATAAGTGATACTGCAACGGACTTTTTGTTGTTACCGAGCTTGCTGTCTTCATAAACATCGAAGAACTCAACTTCCTTAAGAAGCTTACCGCCCGCAGACTTACATGTTCTGAGGAGATCTCCTACAGCAACGTCCTTATCAACTACAACAGCGATATCTCTGGAGATTCCGGGGAATCTGGGGATCTGCTTATATACTCTAACTGTCTTAGCCGCATTTATGAATGCCATTGACTCGAATTCGAAGAAGCAAGCCTTCTCAGGAGCGTCGAATGCATCTGCAACCTCGGGATGGATGATTCCGATTACACCGCAGACCTTATTGTTAACAAGGATCTTAGCAGTTCTTCCGGGATGGAATGTCGGATTATCAGTAAGAGGTTCGAATGCAAGTGACTTAATATCAAGAACCTTAGCAAGTTCCTCGATAATTCCTCTAACATGATAGAAGATACCGGCACTGTCACCGACTGAATTGTCATAGTAGAAGCCGCTGACTGTAGGTCTCTCTTCAGGAAGATTAGCGGGATCCTCATCAGGGATATAAACGTATGCCAGCTCGAATACCTTAGCTGAAGGTACACCTCTGTTGGAGTTTCTTGCTGCGATACGGAGCATTGAAGGCAGCATAGTTGTTCTCATTACAGAAGAATCGTCTCCGAGAGGATTGCTTATCTTAACCTGCTTACGAAGATCGCTGTCGGCGTCTACTTTCATAAGGTCAAGATCTGCAGGGCTCTCGAAGGAATATGTGATAGCCTCATAGAATCCGCAGGATACGAGTGTGTTCCTGATCTTTTCGGCCAGGTTCTGCTCACGTGTTCTGCCGCCGAGTGTTGTCTCCTTACCGGAAAGAAGCGTGGGCTGGATGTTGTTGTATCCGTAGAATCTGGCGATCTCTTCCGAGATGTCAGCCTCACCCTCGAGGTCAGGACGGAATGTGGGAGGTACGATCATCTCCTTGCCGTTTTCATTAACGAATGTGCATCCGAGATCGGAAAGTACCTTTCTCATGAATTCTTCGGAAGCTTCGATACCGATGAAGTTGTTGATCCAGTCGGGTCTGAACTCGATATGCTTAACAGGTCTCTTTGTAGGATATACGTCGATAAGACCCTTGCTTACCTTACCGCAGCCAAGGATCTCTACAAGCTCACATGCACGGTCAAGTGCTCTCAATGCATTCTCAGGGTCAAGTCCCTTCTCGTATCTTGAAGAAGCTTCGGTACGAAGACCGTTTCTGATAGCTGTCTTTCTTACACTTACGGCATTGAACGTAGCCGATTCGAAAAGGATCTTTGTCGTGCTCTCGAGTACTTCGGAGTTCTCGCCGCCCATTACGCCAGCGATAGCGCAGACCTTCTCTTCGTCTGCGATAACGAGCGTATCCTTATCGAGAATGTGCTCGTTGCCGTCGAGAGTAACAGTCTTCTCACCATCCTCGGCAGTTCTTACGATGATGTGATTATTCTTGAGATAATCAAGGTCGAATGCATGCATAGGCTGACCTAACTCAAGGCAGACATAGTTAGTGATGTCTACGATGTTGTTGATAGGTCTCATGCCGGCTGCCACGAGCTTCTGGGCCATCCACTCAGGAGAAGGTCCGATCTTAACGTCCTCTACTGTTCTTGAGCAGTAACGGTAGCAAAGATCAGGAGCCTGAATCTCGATCTTGGCTACATCCTCGGTGTTGAGGGAACCCTCCTGCTTCAGAACGCTGTTAACAGGTCTGAAAGGCTTGCCGATAGATACTGCAGCTTCACGTCCGAGACCCTCTACTGAGAAGCAGTCAGGTCTGTTGGATGTGATCTCATAATCGATAGTAACAAGAGCATCGATCTTGAGGAACTCTCTCATATCTGTTCCGATCTCAGGGCAGTTATCAAGCTTGCTTAAGTCCCAAAGACCATATTCATCAGCTCCGGGCTTGCCGTTAACTGCAGAACCGAGCTCTTCGCCGGAGCAGCACATACCAAAGCTCTCTACACCTCTGATCTTGCCCTTCTTGATTGTGATCTCAGGAAGTACAGCTCCTTCAGCAGCTATCGGGCAGATCATGCCTTCGTAGACATTAGGAGCTCCGCATACGATCTGGACATCGTGTCCGATCTCGTCTCTTCCGAAGTCAACCTTAAGGATATGAAGATGATCTGAATCTGGATGCTCTGCAACGCTTAAGATCTTTCCTGCATATACCCCGGAAAGCTTATAGTCGATGATCTCTTCAACCTTTGAACCTGTCAAAGTCATCTTGTCCGCCAGCTCTTTGGCGGAAATATCAATATCTGTAAAATCTTTTAACCAAATTACGGGTGCTTTCATTTATGACTTCCTCCTTACTTGAACTGCTTTAAGAAACGTACATCGTTCTCATAAAGAAGTCTGATGTCATCAATGCCGTATCTTCCCATTGCTGTTCTCTCTACACCGATACCGAATGCGAATCCGCTGTATACGGAAGAATCGATACCGCAGTTCTCGAGAACCTCAGGATGAACCATACCTGCGCCGAGAACCTCGATCCAGCCCTCACCCTTACATACGTTACAGCCCTTACCGCCGCACTTCCAGCAAGTAAGGTCAACCTCTACTGAAGGCTCTGTAAACGGGAAATGATGAGGACGGAGTCTGACCTCTGTGTTCTCACCGAACAGCTTCTTAGCGAAAAGTCGGAGTGATCCTACGAGATCACCCATAGTAACGCCCTTATCTACAACAAGTCCCTCGATCTGATGGAATACGGGAGAGTGTGTAGCATCAAGAGTATCCTGTCTGTAAACCTTACCCGGGCATACAACTTTGATCGGGGGCTTGCCGCCGTTCTTGGTAAGCTCTTCCATGATCCTTATCTGCATACCGGATGTCTGAGTTCTAAGAAGGATGTTATCGCTGATATAGAACGTATCCTGTGTATCTCTTGCAGGATGTCCCTTAGGAATTCTTAAAAGCTCGAAGTTGTACTTATCGTACTCGACTTCAGGACCTTCTCCGATGCTGTATCCGAGTCCCAAGAAGATGTCGCAGATCTCGTTGATAGCGTTATTAAGCGGATGTCTTGCACCACAGCCCTCGTAATGAGTAGGCAAAGTAACGTCGATGATCTCTTTCTTGAGCTTGTATGAACTCTCGAGAGCCTTCATCTTAGCCTGGCTCTGAGCGAAAGCTTCTTCCATCTTCGCACGGACTTCGTTGACCATCTTACCTGCCTCAGGTCTCTCCTCAGGAGTCAGGTTGCCCATGCCGCGAAGGACGCCCGTAAGCTTACCCTTCTTACCGAAGTACTCAACTCTTATCTTCTCAATATCAGCAAGATTCTGTATCTCTTTGATCTTTTTTTCAAATTCTTCGCGGGTTTGATTCAGACTGTCCCGAAGATCGCTCATAAAACAAGCCTCCTTGAAAACTTCTCTTTAACTAAAAGAATATAACACAACCCCTTTAGAAATTAAAGAAAGGATTGAATCTGAGCTCGTTCGCGATTGAAGACGACGGACCGTGGCCGGGAAAGACCTGTATAGAAGGATCAAGGTCTGACAGCAGCTTTAAGGAAGACCTCATCTCGGCGTCATTGCCTCCGGGAAGGTCCGTTCTGCCGCATGACCCTGCGAAAAGCGTATCTCCTGTGAACATAATCTTCTTCCCGTCTGTATCGAACAAAAGACAAATGCTGCCCTTCGAGTGACCTGGAGTCTTAATCACGGTAAGTCCGTTTATATCAAGTTCATCAATATCTGAAGGCACTGTCTTATACTCACACATTTCAGCGAAGTAAGAAGATCCGTTATTCACAGGATCAGTCAATGAATCCATGTCTTCTGCTGATATATAGACCTTGGCTTCAGGATATCTTTCAGTCCACTTATCGACTGCGTTGATATGGTCGAAGTGGCCGTGGGTTATTAGGATATAGTCAAGCTTCTCGGGAAGATCCTCATCTTTAAGCTTATCCGGATATACAGACGGATCAACAATAAAAATCCCCGAATCTGTACTCAGAAGGTACATATTCGAGGCTAAAGGTCCGTACGGAAAGACTTTCAGTTCTGCCATGAATATCAGGAAACTCTTGTATCCTTGAGCCAGGTTCTGTAATCGAGGTCTCCTCTGTCAATGGCAAGAATAAGAATCTCGGCCGTAGCAAGGTTGGTTGCATACGGGATGTTCTTGGAATCACAAGTCTTAAGAAGATCTGAAGATGCTGCTTCGCTGTCGGCAGCTGCATCTCTTAAATAGATAACACAGTCGATCTCATCGAATTCAGCTCTCGAAGCAAGCTGTTCAATGCCGCCTAAGTAATCAACATTCAGTCCGGATACTTCGATCCCGACAGAAGATTTAAGATACTTGGCTGTGCTGTAGACTGAGATAAGCTGGTGCTTTGTGAGTAGTGTTTTATATGCTATACAGAAATTTACAAGAAGCTCGGTTTTACGGTTGTCAGCCATGAGCACGATCTTCATACCAAATTTCCTCCATTAAAAACTATAGACATTGTATAAAAAAACACGTAAAAAAACAATAATATATTGACAAAAGTAATAAATATTAGACAAATTTGATAATTTAAACTTCTGCCGGTTCTTCGGGTACGATTGCAGGTACAAGAGCATCGAGATCGTCTCCTGTAATCGGGACCATATCCAGCATCTGCTCTGCCCTTGTAGGTGCCACGTCAAAGTAAGCAGAAAGAAGTCTCTGAGCGATGATAGCTGTGGAGGATCCCCACTCTCCTCTTTCTACTACGAGGGCTATAGCTATCTGCGGGTCATCTGCAGGAGCGTAGCAAACGAAGAGTCCGTTACTGTACTCTTTTCGAATTTCCTCGTAACCCGTCTCAGCCGTACCTGTCTTACATACGACGTCTACCGGGAAGTTCGAGAAGATGTCCTGTGCAGTACCTGGCCACGTGGAAGTTCCTGTAACAACGCAACGCATCGCATATCTTACGGCTTCAATGTTGGGCTCGCTGATATCAAGAGGCACCGACTGCGTCTGCCCTTCATAAAGCACAGTTCCGTCTACTGCCGTAACATTATCGATAACATAAGGCGTAACGAGACGGTTGGTCGCTATACCTGCGGTATAACGGCAAAGCTGCATGATAGTAAAGCAGTTATCGAACTGTCCTATGGCTGACTGAGCCGTATCTGCCGGGAACCACGTACGGTCGTACTCATATTCGTGGAGCATGATCTTAGTCTCACGGCTCGCTCTTATACCTCTGATCTCACCGGGAAGATCGATTCCTGTGTACTCGCCGAGACCTAGTCTCTCGCCCATTGCATCGATATTGTCGATACCGGTATCAACTCCGAGTCTCATGAAGTAGATATTACAAGATGTTGCCATGGCGCCGTTAAGATCCAGAGGACCATGACCTCCGTCGGCAAACTCGAGGCATCTGAATGTCCATCCGCCGATATCTATAGGTGAATCGCAGGAATACCAGGTCGAACCCGGAGCTATTATGCCGTTCTCAAGAGCCGCGAGTGCCGTACACATCTTAAATGTAGATCCGGGAGCGTACTGTGACATGATCGCTCTGTTCCACAAAGGCATGTCTTCTGCAGTAATATCCTCGTATTCACCGAGGCCGAGGTAATACTGAAGCTGTTCTTCTGCCCTCTCATCTCCATACATGGACAGCACGAAGTCGTTCGGATCGAAGTTAGGATACGAACCCATGGCAAGGACCGCACCGGAATTAACATCCATTACGACAAAAGCTCCGGCATTAGCTGTCTTATAACCAGTCTGCTCGATTATCTCAGCATTCATGGCATCTTCGATATATGTCTTAAGAGCTTCGATACCTACTCTTTGCAAGTCTGTATCAATAGTAAGCTGTACTGTGGCACCGCTCTGGGCCGGGGTTCCGTAGTAAGACGGGAAGAATACTCCCTCCTGCCCTTGCGTTGTCCACGTGTTATATGTGGATATACCCGAACTTCCATGCAGATATCTTTCCATCTGGGATTCGACTCCGGACTGTCCTACAAGGTCGCTGTTGGAGTAGCCGTAAGGAGCCAATGTGGCAAGAGATTCCTGGGATATCCTTCCTACGTAGCCTACGACATGGCTTGATAACTGCGCCTGAGGCGTGTAAGTACGCCTGTAAGTCTTGGTCGTGATGATACCCATATAGTGGTAATTTTGCTCGTTAAGGATAGTAACGAGCTCATCCGGAACGTTAGTAGCGATCTCTACGGGCGTTCCTGTCTGGAATGACCAGTTATCCTTAAAGATCTGGAAGCGGATCCTTATGATCCTGTACGCTTCGTCTTCGGTATAAGTCGTATCCAGCTCGAAAAGCTGTCTTAGATACAGATAGAATACCTGAGGGTCAGTCTTAACATAATTATCAGAATAAGTAACTATGATTCCTTCTGAATAATCATCGAGATCGAACAGGTTATGGTCTGTCTGCCAAAGCCTTATCTCCTCTTCACTCTTGAGAAAACGGAATGGCTCCGTAGCAAAATAATCGTCGAGTTCAGATTCACTGATGCAGTTATACTGATCGAACAGATAACTTAACTCAAGACACATAGCATTAAGATCATCATTCTCCATATATGCGTTGGAGATCATGACCGTATTAACTTCCTGAGAAGTGGCAAGGATTATGCCGTTGGCATCGATGATATCACCTCTCGGGGCATTGACTATATACTGACGGGATACACCTTCCGAAGATGCCGAGATCGTTCTCTGATAACCTGAGAACTGCAAAGCTGCAGTCATATACAGGATTATCGCTCCGAATACGCAGAATATAAGTCCCAACAGAAAAAATCTGTTGTTAAGGATGCCCAGGATCAAAGTTAAAGGAGATTCCTGTTTATTGCTTTTTACATTGTCAGCCAAGCATTATCTCCTTTCCTCTTCTCATCGATAAGAACAGGGTTAACACCTTTGCTGTAAGGACCGGCGAATCTTAACAGCAGGTACAGAGGAATAGCTGCTATCAGATTAAGTATTACCTGAGGCAGTATTGACCTTGTGATTATCTGGGTTATAGAAAGGTTATATGCAAGACCTGGGACTATATTTGACCAGATAAATATAAGCAAATGTCCGATAACCTTATATAGTAAAGTCGCTATTACTACTGACAGGAAAGCCAGAAGGAAGTTTCTCTCGATCCTTTCGGTAAAGAAAGATGCTCCGAAAGCTGCTGCAGCAAACATGACAAAGAGACCTATGCCTACAGCTGTAGTAACAGTACCATCGAGCGTTGTAATAGAAGGCGCAGAGAAATAATCCCTGATTATCCCTGCCAAAGCACCGAATACTATTCCGTCGTAGAATCCGAACATGTAAGCGATCAGTACAACAAGGACGAATGTAAGATCCGCCCGGATACCATAAAAAGTCAGTATTCCGGGGAATGTTACCTGCACTGTTGAGAACAGGAGCAGATATAAGGCGTATACCGTAAACTTACGTATCAGATGGGACCGTCTCATTTGTTTCCTGAACTTCTTCCTCGAACGGAACCATAATAAAGATATCGTTGAGGTCTTCAATATCTGAATAAGGTCTCAATGTAGCTGTGATATTCAACTCGTTTGATGTATCAACAGATTCTATGACTCCGATTGGAATACCCTGAGGGAACAGACCGCCGTCACCGGAAGTAACTATCTCATCCCCTACATTAGGGATGGTATCAGGATCGATTCCCGTTACAAGACATAATCCCTGCTGCTTAAGTGAAGCATCACCTACTATGAGGAAAGTGGCACCGTTAACGGCATTAACCTTGCCGCTAACCTGGAATCCTTCATGCAGCAGCAACAGGATATCCGAGTCGTCTTCATTAACTTCGATAACTCTGCCTACAAGATTCATTCGTACGTCAACTACGGCTAATGACTGACCCTGCTCAAGATAGATGCCGTCAGAATTACCTGCGCCAACTCTTATAACAGAGAACCATTCATCAGATTCACGCGACAAAACAGAAGCTCCAAAGATATCATAGTTACTGAAGACCTCCCTGATATGGAATGCCTCCTGTAGTTCTTCGTATCTTATGGCAGCTTCCTCGTTCTGGTTAAGCTGGTATTGAAGTTCCGCAATCTCTGCTCTTAACTGTTCATTCTCGTTTCTGATAGCGATTCCGTCTGTAAGCGCTGCCCAGAAAGCTGTGATGGAATTACCGCTTAATTTAACGGCCTTCTGAACGGGGTTTACAATGGCTCCGATAGGCTTAAGGACCGCATTCAGCGGACTTCCCGGCAATGAACCGAGTACGATAACAGCCAGAAGTATCAACAGAGTGACAGCTGTTAAGAACCGCTTGTTAAGGAGCAGTCTTCGCATTTTATCAGTTTACTTTTTTACCGCAGCAATTCTTGTATTTCTTACCGGAACCGCAAGGACAGGGATCGTTTCTTCCGACCTTGTTTGAGTGAGCGATATTAGCCTCTCTGTACTCTCTTGCAATCTCAGCTGTCTTGTTCTCATCAAGAACGTTCTTCCATGAAGGAAGCTTGAACAGCCATGAAGCCTTAGCATCTCTCATGTTGTAGTAGAGCTTCTCATAATCGATATCGAGGTCGATCTCAGTATCATCATCAACACTCTCAACATCGAACTCAGTCTTCAAAGAAGTCTTGATACCGTCGAGGAATCCTACGAAGATATCCATTGTATCCTTGTTGAATCCGAGCTTCTTGGCAAGATCAGAAGCCTTGCCGGAAGTAAATTCCTTGTTGTCGGGATAAGCGGAAAGGATCTTATCGTAAGCATCCTTCTCCATTGAATAATATGTGTTGATGTAATGTGTATAGGAAGTCTGGTCCTTTACATTCTCTGAATTATCGATCCATGTCTCGTAATAAGTCATAGTAAATCTCCTTTATGCAAGTCTTGCGGCAATAGCCTTCAAGAAATCTTCTGTATTAACAACGTTCTTCTCGGGTACATCGATAAGATTCTTAAGATCGCCAGTGATAGTACCGGACTCGATTGTATCGAGAGAAGCCTTCTCAAGTCTGTCAGCGAAGTCTACAAGCTCGGGCAGCTCATCAAGCTCACCTCTCTTGCGAAGTGCCCCCGTCCAAGCGAAAAGCGTAGCCATGGGGTTCGTGGATGTGGCTTCTCCCTTGAGGTACTTGTAATAGTGTCTTGTAACAGTTCCGTGAGCAGCCTCATACTCGTAAACACCGTCAGGTGAAACAAGTACGGATGTCATCATGGCAAGTGAACCGCAAGCAGATGCGAGCATATCAGACATTACGTCTCCGTCATAGTTCTTGCAGGCCCATACGATACCGCCTTCGGATCTCATGATTCTTGCAACAGCATCGTCGATGAGTGTATAGAAATACTCAATACCTGCTTCTTCAAACTTGGACTTGAACTCAGCTTCGAAGACATCATTGAAGATATCCTTGAATCTGTGGTCATATGTCTTGGAAATAGTATCTTTAGTAGCGAACCAGAGGCTCTGCTTAACATCAAGAGCATACATGAAGCATGAACGTGCGAAAGCCTCGATGGACTTATCTGTGTTATGCATTCCCTGGATAACACCTGCGCCCTCGAACTCGAAGATAGTCTTCTTCTCTGTTCTTCCGTCAGGATAAGTAACAACGAGCTCTGCTGTAGCAGGACCGTCAACACGGATCTCGCTGTTTCTGTAAACATCACCATAAGCATGTCTTGCGATAGTGATAGGCTTCTTCCAACAAGATACGAAGGGGTTGATTCCCTTTACGAGGATAGGAGCTCTGAATACTGTACCGTCGAGCATAGCTCTGATCGTACCGTTAGGGCTCTTCCACATCTTGTGAAGCTTATATTCATCCATACGCTGAGCGTTCGGAGTAATTGTAGCGCACTTAACTGCAACACCTAATTCCTTAGTGCGGTTTGCAGAATCGATAGTAACCTGGTCACCTGTTGCATCTCTGTTAGGAAGTCCGAGGTCAAAATATTCAGTCTTAAGGTCAACAAAAGGAGTGATAACGATATCCTTGATCTGCTGCCATACAACTCTTGTCATCTCATCGCCGTCCATCTCAACAAGCGGCGTCTTCATAGCAATCTTTGCCATATAAGTCCTCCATCTCTATAATAACTGCATTATTTTAAAGTAATTACTTACCTGATGCAAGAACAATAAAAGACTCAAGACTTGCCCTCTCATCAGCATTGCCGTGCTTCAAGTCATAATCATTCTGATAGCACAGTCTGTAGAGATTGATGAGCTTATCCATCCTGAAATTACGCGACTGGCTGATAAGCTTGTCAGCAATAAAGCCTCTGGCCCCCATTCTGCTCATAAGTTCGCCTTTGTTACCGAGTTCCTTGGCACAGATAAGCTCTCGGAAGTGTCTCGCTATCATAAATCTGATCTTGGGCAGAGGTTCTTTCAGTTTAATGAGGTTATCAAGCAGTACAAGAGCGACATCTGCCTTGCCCTCTCCTACCGCATCCATGATTTTAAATATATCGGCATGTACATCAGGTTCGCACAATTCATCAACTATATCGAACGTGATGTTCTTTGTTTCAGTAGCTGAACAGTACATTGATAATCTCTTTATGGCAGAATCGATCCTTCTCATGGATGAATCATAGCGGCTGATGATGCTCTCACATGCATCAGGATCCATCGTAATACCATTCTTGGACAGATTACCGTTAATGAACTTGATAAGTCTTGACTCTTCAAGATACTTTACTTCGCAGACGATTCCGTGCTTGGTAAATGCATCATAAAGCTTCTTCTTTCTCTTATCGATTTTATCGGTTACGAACAGCAGTACTGTACTGTCGGGAACATGACTTAATATATCGGGCAGCTTATCTGCAGCATCCTTATCGAAGTCAAAGTTGATTACTTCGACTACACGTCTGGATGATGCCCAAGGCGGAAGCTCGATATTCTCTGTAATCTTATCTGTAATTACCGCTTTTCCGCCAAAATCGAGCCTTGTTAAGTCCATCTGCTCAAAACCCTTGGCAAGATACTTGCGCTTGATCGAATTCACAGCAAGCTCGATGAAGAAATCCTCTTCCCCATATAAGAGAAAAAGGTTATCCTCACCGTCTCGTATCTGCTTGTTAAGTGCATCTGTAGTGATCAACATAGATTTTCCTTATGAATTAGCCCAGCACCAGCAGTAGGCCTGTGTTCTTGCTGCGAAGTGTATATCGGTCTTTAGAAGGTCACGCATCTGTTCTTTAGTAAACCATATGGCTTCTATCTCCTCTTCTGCCGAAGTAGAAGGCGCGAATTCACCTTCTGCTGTTCCGATAACAGCGATAGAACGCTCATTCATGATTCCAACAGCACTGTAAGACATGGGCCAAACATCTTTGATGTCAGTTAGTTTAAGTCCTGTTTCTTCCCACAATTCCCTTGATGCAGCCGTCTTATAGTCTTCTCCGGGATCTATAAGACCAGCCGGGAAGTTATAAGCATAATCTCCTACAGCCATTCTGAATTCTTTGTTTATGAGGATCTTCTGACCTGTAACGTCATGTATGATCAGAACAACAGCCTGAGCCTGATTATTCTGAAGATCTTCAAGCGTCTTGATATCAGATGATCTGCTGACCATCTCATAATCCTTTATACATCCGTCAGAAGTCTCATATTTAACGTTATATCGTGTAATAAACCTGCTCTCGAACAGTTTCTCAATACCAATAAACTTCATTATTTCTCTCCCATTCTCTTCTTGATTATCTCTTCACTTGCAACTGAATAACCGAAGAATCCGAGTTTCTTACCAAGAAGGAAGTATTCACCGTGGTTATAAGCTACCAGATTGGCTTTATCAAGACAAAGTCTTCCGTTCTCATCAAGAAGATATGAATCAGCAGTTATGCCTACGATCTTAGCGATGAACATATCGTGAGAACCGAGCTCGTTTACTGATTCGACTTTACAGGATATCGATACAGGAGCTTCTTTGATCGCATAAGCATACTCAAGACCTTCAGCTTTAACGGCATTAAGGCCGCAAGTCTCGAACTTATCTATATCGGCTCCGCTCTTTACGCCGCACAGGTCGCAGGGCTTACAAAGCTGCTTATTAACAAGATTTATAACGAATTCTCCTGTCTCACTTATAAGCTTGTGAGAATGTCTTGATTTCCTTATCGATACAGATACCATAGGCGGTTCGGAATTGATCGTTCCCGTCCATGCCACCGTGATTATGTTAGGTCTCTCTTCTTCCTTTGACGGATCTTTGCCAGCGCAAGATACCATAACTACAGGAACCGGATTTAAGATTGTGGAAAGACCAAGAACGGTCTTATCGTGTTTTGCCATATATATCCTCCTCAGGCTAACGGCATAGCCGCGAATAATTCATGAGTAAGCAGGAAATCCTTGAATTCCACTCCGTCCTTGAATCCGACGAGTTTACCATTCTTGCCGATAACTCTGTGACAAGGAACTATGATAGGAACAGGATTCTCAGCACAAGCGTGGCCTACAGCACGTGTAAGTTTGCTTGCTTTCTTGATATCTCCGTCAGTAAGATCCAAAGCGATATCTTCATAACTTATTGTATATCCGTAAGGGATCTTCTTGATACATTCCCAGACAGAGAGCTTGAATTCTGAAGCATTGTCACATCTTACATTGATATCGAATGACTGTCTCTTCTTAAGAAGATATTCCCTTATCTGCGATATGGCTCTCATAACTTCTGCCGGAAGTTCTTCTGCTCTGTACTCCTTGTAGCACTCGTCTCCCCTGGGCTTCATCTTACCGTTCAATGTAAGTCCGCTGTGATCAGCACATCTCTTGATATACTCGCTCTTGGGAGCCTCATCGAATCTTAAGAATGTGACATCGTCAACATAATCCACTCCCCCGGATACTGCGATTATTCCTCTTTGGAACGGTAAGAAACCGACACTGTACTGCTTGTACATCGGGAGCGTGATGTAAAACAGACCTGCGTCAACAAACGAATCGTCTTTGTAAAGCTCTTCGTGTAGTACGGCTTCCTGCAAGAACCCGTTCCTAACGAGAACTGCTTCAGTGTTATCTTCGTCTACAGAGATTATGACACTTACTTTATAGATACCTTTCGAAAAGAAAAGGTACTTCAGAAGCTCATCCGCGAATGTGTCATCAACAGAACCGATAAACCTGATCGTTACTGAATACTTACTTGTGTAAGATCCACGGGCAAGGACTGAGAAGTATTCATCTGTGTAATAAATGTTCTTTCTGATGTGATCCTGAGCAGAGGCGACAGTATCAAATCCTATAGAGGACTTGATCTTCGATGCATCCTGGACACGTACTTTACGGATCTTGCTCATATTAATTACCTGCAGGTGAGTATACGGCATTGGACATATACTGCTCATATAGCATGGATTGAGCGCCGAATGATTCGTCGGAAGACATCTCATCCCAAACGCCGCTTGATGAAACCGGCGGGAAGAATCCTCTTAATGATTCAAGCCTTCTGATAAGCATTTGGGCATCTCTGTCGAAACATATGAACGAAGCGAACCCTGCTGCGAATTCAGCATCATCTGATTCTGCTGAAAGGCACAAAGGATAGACTACTGCATTGACTCTGTCAGTAGGAAGCATCGTGAAATAAAGTCCGTCCGGATAATAGTAATTCCATGTGTCAAACTCAGCCGAATTCATAAGCCACATACCGCATGTTCTGGAAACACGGGGATCGGCTCCGAAAGAGTCTGATACCGAAGATAGTCCTTCGTTGATCAGTGACGAAGAATAATCTTCTCCGAGATATGGCGTAAGGCTTTCAGCATCATAGAACCTGGTTATATATGCGGATCCGTCGGAGTTGATGCCGGGGATACTTCTTATAAAATCATGCAGTTCTTCTGATGTCATTGTGTAAGAAGGAATTCCGTCCTCAGGCAGGTATTCCCTGCTTCCTGCAAGGAGATATACCGAAGAGTAGAAAGGAATACCATAATGAGCATCGTCATATCTTAATGCTTCAAACTCATTAAGGTATACGCTCGATGACAATACACTTTCATCAGAGTAAAGAAATTGATCCCATGCGACAACACTTCCGTCTGATATAAATCCTTCAATATCAGAAGCAAGAAAGATATCAGGTGCAATACCATTGTCCTCAAGAGTCTGAAGAGTATCAGTATTCTCGCCGGTATATGTAGTTAATACCGAGTTAACTACCCATGGTGTGTTGATGGCATTGAGATACTCGATGCTTATATCTCCACCATTCATTTCAGATGGGAAGAGGTCATTATTCTTAGCGTAATAAAGCTTCATCAGAACATTGATGGTCTGCTCGCTTAAAGGAAGTGCAACTGTGATCTCGTGAAAATCATTAATGGAATAAGAGGTGTCATCATTAACGTCAGAGGTCTCAACAGTTACCTCCGGAAAAACCAGATTAGGAAAACTGTCCTCCTCAACATTACATCCTGTTATTCCAAGGATTGAAGAAAGAATTAATGACAAGATTAGAATGCTGACGATTCGTTTTCTCATAATGACTCCGATATAATTATATCATTCTTTGAGATGTTGATTTTACTTTGGGATTAATGTAATATCGTTAAGCAATTCGCGGATGTGGTGGAATTGGCAGACGCGCTAGCTTCAGGTGCTAGTGGGAGCAATCTCGTGCGGGTTCAAGTCCCGCCATCCGCACCATATTTCAAACGCCCCTCGCTACGTACTCGGCGCAAGCGCCTGCGTAAGTCCGCTCGGGGGCGTTTTTCATTTGCACCTGCGGAACTAGCAGAGCAAGGGTATTCATTTGCATTAAGAAATCGATATATTAAAATAACCATATTGATTATTTTGGGGAGACGGTATGATCAAACACGCGTTTGTTGTCTGTGCATATAAAGAGTCTGAATACCTTGAAGAATGTGTTAAGTCTTTAATTGAACAGACCGTAAGATCTCCGATAGCTATAGCTACTTCTACTCCGAACGATCATATTTCCTCAATTGCCGATAAGTATTCTCTACCCGTATATGTTCGTAACGGTCAAAGTGATATTCAGGATGACTGGAACTTTGCTGCTCAGCAATTGGAATCCGAATGGATAACCATAGCACATCAGGATGATGTATATGATAAGAGATATGTTGAAGTATTAACTGCAAAGATTGATAAGATGCCTTCAGCAGTAATGGCCATGACAGATTACAGGCCGATTATCCACGGTAAGATCTCTGATGACAGGAATTGCCGAATCAAAAGATTCCTGCGTTGGCCGCTTAAATTCAGATTGCTGGCCAAAAGCCGTTTCGTACGCGTGAGAACGCTGTCTCACGGCAATTGCATGTGTTGCCCGTCAGTCTCTTATCACAGATCCGTAATTGACGGTCCCATCTTCACTTCAGACCTGAAATTTTCTTTGGACTGGGATACTTTTCTTAAATTTGCAAAGATGAAAGGCGGCTTTGCATATGTGGCTAAGCCTCTTACATATTACAGAATCCATAATGAAGCAACGACGATGGATTTTATAAGGAACAACACACGGGTAATCGAAGATGGTATTATGTTCAGGAAGTTCTGGCCTGATTTTATTGTTAAAATATTACTCGTATTCTACAGAAAATCATATGATACATATTTGGAGTGAATATGAACGGACGTTTGGCATCTAATATTACCGAATTCATAATGCGTGACAATTGGGCACGTTTAAACAGGAAAAAGATTGCTGATTACCTGTCTGCTTCAGATGATCCCGAGATCCGCTCGATCGGTGAATATCTTAAATCAAACAACATAAATACATTTCCCTACAGCTTTGCAACCCGTTACAACGGCAAAGATTACAAGTGTATCAAAGACAGTTCAGCCGGACTTCGTTACTACGAACTCGACGGTAAGAGAATGTATTTAAAGAAAAAATACAATTTCTCATATCTTGCTTCAAGGTATATTAAGAATCTTAATGTTGAACAGGACCCCGCTTCTCCACACCGATATATGACAGACACTTTCTATCCTCACGAAGGCGATGTTCTTATTGATGTCGGAGGCGCAGAAGGTATCTTTACACTGTCAAATATCGAACGGATCAAACATGCATATATCTTTGAATGTGATCCCGAATGGATACATGCTATGGAAAAGACGTTTGAACCCTATAAGGACAAGATCACGATCATTGCCAAGTTCGCTTCGGATCACAGTGACAGTACTCATATGAGTATTGATGATCTGATCAAAGAGTATTCCCTTCAGAATGAGAATCTTTTTATAAAGATAGATGCCGAAGGAGATGAATTAAGAATCTTGGACGGAGCAACTATGCTTAACGAAGCACAGAATTGTTCCATAGCAGTATGCACATATCACAGGCAGGAACACGAAGATCTGATTTCCAAGCGTTATAAGGATTGGAACATCGAGCATTCCTCAGGCTATATGATTTATTATTATGACTATGACATAAGTGAACCGTATGTTCGCAGAGGTCTGTTAAGGATGACTTCGAACAAGACAAAATAAAGGAAAATTGTCATTGACGTTAACATATCACAAGAGTATTATGATGTAGGTTTATACAAAAGCTTGCATAAATATACAGTACGATGCATTTTAATTAACGGAGGTGCCACATGGCAAAAGAAAAATTCTTACTCGCATACTCAGGCGGACTTGATACATCCATCATCATCCCCTGGCTTCTTGAGAACTATGACTGCGAAGTTATCGCAATGGCAGGTGAAGTCGGAATCGGCGTTGATGAGGAGTTCCTTAAGGAAAAGGCTCTTAAGTGCGGTGCTTCCAAGTGCTACGTAGAAGATATCTCTGAGGAGTTCATCACAGATTATATCTACCCTACACTTAAGGCTAATGCAGTATACGAGGGCAAGTACCTCCTCGGTACATCTTTTGCTAGACCTGTTATCGCTAAGAAGATGGTTGAGATCGCTCGTAAGGAAGGCTGCACAACTATCGTTCACGGTGCTAC
>JAEEGL015554080.1_pt1 | contig 27019 bp, 21 predicted proteins | sample 9134231 | NCBI WGS metagenome assembly JAEEGL01 (sample SAMN16246548, study PRJNA631951) | gut metagenome | biome: gut microbiome; feature: rumen; material: fiber-attached | host: Bos | place: Iran: Karaj | collected 2018-10 | reverse complement strand
CCCTCTTCCACAAGGACCCGTTTCACTGTCTGTGTGCTCCACGGCGCCTGGTCGCGGGAATAATCCGCCATTGCGCCCGTGCCGCTGATTGTCAGCACGTCGTCCTGCAGCGTCCAGGTCAAATTGTCGCCGCAGGTGCCGCCCGTTTCCTGCGCTGCCGCCATGCAAAGCGGCGCCGCGATGCAGAGCATCAGCAGCACAACAACAGCAGCCAGAATTCGTTCCGTTTTTTTCATCTTGTATGCCTCCCTTTTTAAATAAAAAAGTGCGCAGCTATGAGCCACGCACTGTAAAAATACATAGCTCTAACTGTCGCCAAACAATTCTCTCAGCAATATTCACATATGCCAAAAGGAGCATGTACTTCTACCATAAGGCAAAAATACATACGTGAATATTGCAAAGGCATTTAAAGAATTGTTTGGCACCTTCACTGTATCACAGTTTTCCTGAAAAAGCAAGTATTTGCGCAAAGAAAACCCGCCCGGCGTCCGGCGCCAATCGGGCACACGAACCCTTCCCACTATATCAGTGCCGAAAAACGAAGGCGTTGTGACACGTTTTGTAAAAAAAGCGCCGCCCGGGGGCAGCGCTTGTTCGGTTTATTTGATCTTTGCTTTCCTGATTGCGGAAGCCGCACTGATGTAGTTGCCGCTGTCCAGCTTGCGCATGGCATACACCTTGAAATAATAGGTGGTGCCGGTCTTGAGTTTGGTCGCGGTATAGGTCAGCTTGGCGGTGCTGCCGAGCTTCTTATACTTGCCGTTCTTTGCGGTTGCGTAATAGATGTTGTAAACGTCCGCACCGGAGTTGCGGCTCCAGGTCAGCGTCGCTTTCTTGGCGCCGGCGGTGACCTTCACATTCTTCACAGCGGTCGGCACAATCTTGAACTTCAGCGTCTTGCTGCCCGCGTATTCGCCCTTGAAGGTCACAACCACACGATAGGTGCCGATCTTCTTGCGTCCGGCGTCGTATTTCACCGTGTAGTCGGTGTTCTTTTTCAGCGTGTTGCCCTGGGTGTCGGTGATGATCACGGAGGGCTTATGCGATTTGCTGTCGCGCACAAAGCTGGTCTGGGAAAGGGCAATCTTCTTGATGCGATAGACCTTGTGAGATTCCTTTGTGGGGCAGTTTTTGCAGGTCAGAACCACTTTACCGTTTTTGCTCGTGGTTGCCGCTGTAATGGTTTCCACCCAGTCATGACCGGTTGCGGGGCTGATATTGGTCTTGTTTTCCGTGAAGCAGACGGTGCACCTGTGCAGCGTGTAGCCCGCGGTTGTGCAGGTCGGCTTTACAACGGTATCCTCAAAGATGTGACCCGTTGCCGGCAGCGTTTCGTCAAAGCGCTGACCGCAGACGCCGCAGGTGGCGGTGCGGATGCCGTTTTCGGTGCAGGTGGGCAGCTTTGTGGTCACAAAGCCGTTTTCGTTCGCCTTGTGTCCCTCTGCCGTATAGATGATCTGTTCCGTAATGATCTTGCCGCAGACGTCGCAATGCGAACCGGCAGACTTACCGTCGGTGGTGCAGGTCTTTTTCACTTCGGGATCGATCACTTCGCTGTGCGGGCGGGGGCTGAGCGTTTCAATATCGGTCTGCTGTCCGCAGACAATGCATTCCTTGTAGCGCGTGCCGCCGGCTTCGCAGTCGTAGCCTGCAGGATATTTCCAGTCGGACGCAATGTGACCCTTTGCGGAATCGGCAATCTCCTCGAGCGTTTCCGCTTCGCAGATGCGGCACACGCCCTTGCGGTGGGCGTTGGTGATGCAGGTTGCATCGTCCAGAACGGTCCATTCATACTTATGCTGGGCGCTCGCCTTGGAGCCTTCGTCCGTCACGGTATGCTTGGCTTTGCCGCAGACGTCGCAGATCGCCGTCTTGGTACCGTCGGCGGCGCAGGTGGCGTTGCCGTCCGGCTGATAGTTGGTGAAAACGTGGGCAAGCTCCTGCTGACAGATATCGCACACACAGTTGCGGTCTTCGTCGGTGCAAGCCACGGGTTCGCTTTCCGCCTTGCAGCGGATGCAGGCAAACGTATGGGTGCCGTCGCCCTTACCGGTTGCCTTGGCGCCCGTATAGTCGTGATTGAGCGCGGGCAGGGTGGTTGCGGGCTGCAGAATCGTGCCGCAAAGCTCACACGAAATCTCATCTGTCAGACCGGTCTCGGTGCAGGTTGCCGCCTTGCCCGGTGTGGTCTTCCGGGCTTCCGCAGGATGCTTGCCGGCAACGATATCCACGGTTTCCTTCGTCTTGCAGACGCTGCAGGTGCGGGTCGCTTTGCCGCCCGCGGCACAGCTGCCTTCCACAAGCGTCATCTTGCCCCAGGTGTGCGGTTTCTTTGTAATCACCGTTGCGGACTGCTGGATCTGGGTCGCTGCGTTCGCGTCGCTGTAATACTTGTTGCAGCCGTCGCAGAACCAGTGTTCCTCATGACCTTCCGCCGAGCAGGTCGCGTCCTGCTTGCTGATCTTTTTCAGGTTCTTATGCACAGCGGGATTCAGCGCTTCTTCCTGCGGCGCAGTAATCACGGTTGTTGCCTGCGCGTCGGAAAACAGCTTTTTGCATTCCGTGCATTCCCAATATGCCTTGGTGCCGTGGTCGGTGCAGTTGGAGGGAACCGCAGCATGCGCCGTCAGCGTATGGTTGTTGGGGTTCACTTCGCCGTATTCCTGTCCGCAAGCCGTGCATTTCGCCTTTTTGGTGCAGGTTGCGGTGCCGCCGGCGTGGTCTTTATAGGTCACCTCTGCACGCTGGACCGTTGCGCCGCAGTCTGTGCACTGAATAAACGCCGTTGTTCCCGGTTTTGTGCAGGTGGCTTCCACTGCTTCCTGCAGTGTCTTTAGCTTGTCTGCGGGGTGATTGTCCGGATCAACAGGAATCACTTCTTCACCGCAATAGATGCAGACAGCCTTCTTGGTACAGGTGGCTTCTTTGCCGGGCGCAGCCTTGTGCGGCTGAACCTCCGTCACGGTTTTTTCCGGTTCCACAACTGCGTTGCAGGCGCTGCATTTCACGCCGGGTGCTTTGCCCGCCGCCTTGCAGACCGGCTGGGCGTTTTCGTCGCCGCCAAACGGGACAAGGCTGTCTGTCGGGTGGACGGCTGCGTTCTTCTGCCCGTCGTCGTAAGTTTTGTTTTGTGCGCCAGCCACGTCTTTGGCGCTGGCTTTACACAGCGAGCATTTGTAATAATAAATGCTGCCGTGCTGACAGTTTGCTTCTTCCTTCAAAAAAGCTGCGGTCATGTCCTTCACGTTCCATTTGTGGGTGCAGCTCTCCTGCGCCGGCGTCAGCGCGCCAAACGCGGTAAACGGCACGGCTGTGACCAGCATCAGCAGCGTCATCAGCAGCGCGAAGGTTTGTTTCGCTCGTTTCATGGTTCAATCTTCCTTTCTTGAAATCGGTTCGTCTATAAGACGGTTCACTTTATCATAGCATTATCCCGCAAAAAAATCAATAACGAAATCGTGAACACATTTTAGCGTTTTATTGGAGAGACGATGAAACAAAAAAGGCAGACGGGAAACCCGTCTGCCGGAACAAAGCCGATTAATCGTCTGCGTTCTGCACCGCTTCGTCGAGCCATGCGGTGTCTTCGCCCTTGGCAATTTCGCCGTGCTTCACGCCGGTGATGGTCAGCAAACCGAGCGCAAAGAAGACCGCGCAGAACAGGAACATGAAGTTGTAGTCCTCTTTGAACAGACCGATCACAAGACCGCACAGGATCGGTCCGGTCACGGACGCGGACATGGTTGCGGTGTAATAGTAGCCGGTGAAGGTGCCGACGTATTCCCGTCCGCCGATGGCAAGCACGAGCGGCAGCGTGTTGATGTTGATGCAGCCGACCGCGGCGCCGCCGACCACAAGCGCAACCCAGAGCATGATCCAGGTAAACTTGTTGACCGAGCCGTCCGGATTCGGCGGCAGAATCTGCGAGGCAATCAGATACACGATGAACATGGCAACAATTGCAACCAGACCGATCAGAATGGTCTTTTTGCGTCCGATCTTGCGACCCATGCGCCCGGCGGGGATGCCGAACAGCGCGAGCGAAACGGCAAAGACCGCCATCATCAGCGTGGAATAGATCGGCGACACCTTCAGCGTATCGTTGGCAAAGTTGGTGAAGTTGGGAACGATCGCTTCCGTTGCGTTGTTAATCAGGAACAGCGCGCCGAGCATGATGAACAGCGAGCGCTTTTCCTCTTTGGTAATCGGCAGATTCTTGATCTTGATCTTTTCTTTCTTTTCTTCGCCCGTTTCGGATTCAAACCCGACGTTGGCAGACAGGTCATACTGCTTGTTCTTCTTATAGAAGAAATACAGCACCACCAGGCACAGCACGGAAATAACGGCTGCAACCACAAAGACCGGCGTATAGTTGACGTAGGTCGGCTGACCGGCGGCGTTGAGCACCACGTTGCCGCTCGCGTCGATGACTTCGCCGAGCTCGTTGGTGCTCGCCTTGAGGTTTTCCGCAAGCACCTTGAAGCCGATCAGACCGCACAGCGTGGAGGCGATGGTGCCCACCACAAAGCCGACCATCTGACCGATGCCGCCCATGATATTGATCACGGCGTTGGCGTCGCTCTGCAGCTCCGACGGGGTGAAGTCCGGCATCAGCGAAACCACGGGCGAGCGCCAGATGGACATCACAAAGTTGAAGCAGATAATGACCGCCATCATCAAAAGGATGGACAGACCGGCGGCGCGCACGGTTGCCGCCACGGGGATAAACGTAAAGAACAGTGCGCAGATCGGCAGGCAGATCAGAATATAGGGCATGCGCTTGCCGAGCTTTGAGCGGGTGCGGTCGCTCTTCTTGCCGAAGTGCGGCTGGAAGACCACGCCGAACACGTTGTCGATCGTCATGATTGCGTTAACAATCAGCGGCACCGACAGCCACGCCAGCCACGCGTGCGACCCTGCAAGATCGGCAATGCCGAGCTGCGAGAGCTTGCCGCGCAGAATCACGGGGACGTATGAATTATAGACCGACCACAGCAGCATGCATCCCATGAAGCCGAAGCCGATCAGGAACGTGCGTTTGTAATTGAGCTTTTCCTGTTTCTCTACTTTCTCAGACATACAAGAATCCTCCCGTTGTATGAAGTCTTTCGCAGGGTATTCCCCTGATTCTATTATTATATTGAAAACGCGCTTTGTTTTCAAGGAAAACCGCTTTTTCAAAAATTTATCTACTAAATGCACAAAAAGACGACCTGTTTTTTGTTGACAAATATTCCCGCGCATGCTATATTAAACTGTAGCAGACGCCGCCTGACCGCGCGGCGCCGAATCTCAAAGACGAGGAGTCATCGTATGAGCCGTTATACCAAAGAAGACATCGTCCGCATTACCAAAGAAGAACATATCAAATTCATTCTGCTGCAGTTCACCGATATTCTCGGGATGCTCAAAAGCGTGTCCATCACCACCAGCCAGCTGCACAAGGCGCTGAACAACGGCTGCGGCTTCGACGGGTCCTCCATCGACGGATTTGTGCGCATTGAAGAAAGCGACATGTGTCTGCACCCGGATCTCGATTCGTTCACGATTCTCCCGTGGCGCGAGGAGTGCAAGACCGCCCGGCTGATCTGCGACGTCTACCGCGCCGACGGCACGCCGTTTGAGGGCGATCCGCGCTATGTTTTGCGCCGCGCAATCAAGGAAGCCGCCGACATGGGCTACACGGTCAACGTGGGTCCCGAATGCGAATTTTTCCTCTTCCGGCTGGACGAAAACGGCAAACCGACCATCCAGTCGCACGACATGGGCGGCTATTTTGAGCTGGGTCCCACCGACCGCGGCGAGGACTGCCGCAACGAAATCTGCCTCGCGCTGGAAAACATGGGCTTCGAGATCGAAGCGTCGCACCACGAAAACGCCCGCGCCCAGCACGAAATCGACTTCCAGTACGCCGAAGTGCTGCGCACCGCCGACAATGTGATGACCTTCAAATACGTCGTCAAATCCACCGCGCACCGCCACGGGCTGTATGCAACGTTTTTGCCGAAGCCTCTGTTCGGCGAATGCGGCTCCGGCATGCACACGAACATTTCGCTGATGAAGGACGGCAAAAACGCCTTTTATGACGAAACCGATCCGTTCGGTCTGTCGCGCGTTGCCTATCAGTTCATCGCCGGTCTCATGGACCACATCAAGAGCATGACGATCCTGACAAACCCGATCGTCAATTCCTACAAGCGGCTTGTGCCCGGCTACGAAGCGCCGGTGTATATCGCCTGGTCTGCCAAAAACCGCAGCCCGCTGATCCGCATCCCGTCCGCCAAGGGCAGCGCCACCCGCATTGAGCTGCGCAACCCCGACCCGGCGGCGAACCCCTACCTCGAAATGGCGGCCGCCATCTTTGCCGGTCTCGACGGCATCCGCCGCGACCTCACCCCGCCGGAGCCGAAGGACAGCAACATCTTTTCCCTCACCTCCGCCGAACGCCACGCGCAGGGCATCGAAAGTCTGCCGAAGACGCTGGGCGAAGCGCTGCACGAATTCAAGCACAGCGAATTCATGCGCGAGAGCATGGGCGACCACGTCTTTACAAAATACATTGACGCGAAAGAGGAAGAGTGGAAGCAGTATCGCACGCGGGTGTCGCAATGGGAGATTGATAACTATCTTGGCAAGTATTGAGTCGACAGTCAACAGTCGACAGTCAACAGAAGCGCTGCTGCGCAGCGCGCAAGATGGCAAGATTGCAAGAAACAAGAAGACAAGAAAAGAACGGGCTGCCGCCCGTTCTTTTTTATACGCCGTATCCGCCGGATCAGTCGTGCCACGCCATCAATCCGTCAGTTGCTTCAATTGCATAAATCTGCTCCCTTTTTGTGATACCATTCTCATCCGTTGGCAAATAGTATTGCAAATAAATTGCTCTAATGTGTGTTTCCTCTGGCTTTACGTTGTTGATGGTCTCCCAAACGGCGTAAACATGGTAACGCTTAACTGTTGTCAACAACTTCATATTAAACTCATCTTGGACAATCTTTCCTGCTTTTCTTGACATAGACTTACTGGCACTATTTCTACCATGTTCATCCCACTCGCTGGAAATATAGTCACCTTCGATTAGGTTATACATTTCAAGAATTTTTTCATCTAAATTCGGCACATTTTTCTTGATGTTCGCGCACATTAAATCATGAATGGTTGCAACGTCTTTGTTTTTGACTGCTTCCACAATGATCGGTCCGTAAATATCTAAACCGTTCTCATTTGTTTGTCGATATACCATCAGACCTTTGTTATTTGGAAAAACAGTTGATAGAAATACGAGAATCATTGCAAGGAATCTTCCAATCCCCTTATAAAATGCCTCTTGTTGTTTGCTCATAAGAATCCTCCTTAGCCCTTATAGTTTTTATACCAGTTCTCTTGAATTTGCGATGGAGAATATATCTTCTTTGGTGATACAGGATGTTTCGGTTTTGTTCACATAGATTTTATGGCAATATCTACCTGTTGCCCATACCAGAATAAAACAGTTCTCTCGATCAACAAAGAATCCTTCATGTCCCTGAATCTCTATTTCTTCATACCCAACGTCTTCCGTATTAATGAAAATCGAACTGCCGTTCTGCATGGAGGAAATCACCAGTTTGTTTCTGTTTTTGTCACTGTAAACCCAATAATTACTGAATGTATTGCATTCTTCTTTTTCCAAAACATAGCCCTGCGGAATATAGGTGAACCTTTCCTTCAAGGAATCCCGTGTTTGATCGTTATGGAAAATAATACTCGTCCCGTCAAAATAACTGAAAACATAGTGCCGCACCGGTTCAAACGCAAGCGCTGTTGCCGCCAGAAGCAACAGCAGCAGCGCCGCAATCAGCAGCACGCGCCCGAGCTTCGGGCGGCGTTTGCGGTCCGTCTGCCGGTCCGTGTTGCCGGGGCTGCCGGCAGATTGCAGAATGCGCTGCTTTTCTGCTTCAAAGCGGCTGCTGAACGTGTGTGGTGGGTTCGTCTGCAGCGACTGCACCAGCTGTTCCAGGCGAAGCGCGTCATAGCGGCGGCAGAGCGCTTTCAGCAAATCGTCATGCATGGGGAACCTCCACCTCCTGCAAGATCGTTACAAGCTTGTCCCGTCCCCGCTTCACGCGCTGCCTTGCGTTGGCAACGCTGATTCCCAGCAGCGCGGCAATCTCCTCATAGGTCTGATCCTGGGCATAGCGCAGCAGCAGCGGATACTGATAGGCTTCCGGCAGCTTTTGCAGCGCCTGACCCAAAGAGAGCGCCGTGTCCTCGCCGGGGCTGAAATCCTCCGAAATCAGATCGCCGTGCAGCAGCGGCAGCTCCGCCTGCCGTTTTTCCTGCCGATACTTTTTAAAGGCGCACCGCTCTGTAATCGTATACAGATAATACGGCTGCTTTTCGCGTTCGACGGTTGAAAAGGCTTCAAAGCTTTTGATCAGTTCCAGAAACGCGTCGTTCACACATTCCTCCGCCAGCGCCTCGTTTTGTAAATAGCGATATGCCAGCCAATACATTTTTTGCTGATAGGTTTCATAAAGATCGGCAAAGCGGGTCCGGTCCGTTTCATCTTCCAGCTTTTGCAAATAGAAAAACAGCATGCTTTCCCTCCGTTGGGCTTCGTGGGCGTCCGCTGCGTCAATCCGGCGGTCTCCTGTAATATATATGTCGAAAAAGGGTCTGTTTGTGACATATGATTTTCAAAAAGTTTTAACCGTTTATGCAAACAGCCCGGCGTTTGCCGGACTGCCGCTATTTGTCTTGCTTTCTTACTTCCCGATCTTCGTCCGGATCAGCTTAAACGCTTCAATCAACCATTTGAAGAACGAAATCAGACCGGCAAAGATCGCTGCCTTTTTGTCGGTCGAGGGCTGTTTCATTTCGTCCTCGGTCCAGTGCTCAGTGTGGCAGTTGTCCTCGGTCATCACAGCCGTGGTCTTGTTCGTGTGGTCATAGACCATGAACTGCGTGAGATCGAAATCGTCCACCGTGAGCTGATGATCCGCGGTGATCACGGTATACATAATCCGCAGCTCCGCGTCGGTACGCAGGGTGTGTGTGGCGTTTTTGGTGAACCAGGTGTAGTCCCTATACGGCGCCGTGGAGGCGTCCACCTGTTTGTCGGGCGAAAGGTACTTGCCCAATCCCGCGGCGGTCTGCGCTGCGACGTAATCGTCGGGCAGGGTGTCAAAGATCGTGGACGTGGTTGCGCCGAAGGATGCGCGCTTGACGGACACATACTGGTCCGAAACAAGGGCGCTGTCTTCGCACAGCGGCACCATCTGGAAGCCGTATTTGCAAAGAATCGCAAGATTGGCGGCGCTGTCGTCCACCTGCTGCATCAGGTCGTCCGCGTGCAGCGCGACTTCGTTGTGGTAGGTTTCGATTTTTTCAATCAGACCGGCATACTGTGTGCGCTTTTCGCTGCCCGCATCGCCGAAAACGTACTGCATCGCGGTGTCATAGTCCTCCTCTGCCACGCACGACCAGTAGCACGGCATGGTGAAGATGGTGGACAGCGCCAGCGCGGAGGTGGTGCCTTCAATCACCTTGGCATAGATCGTCTTTTTGACAGAGTCGCTCAGCCGTCCGTAGAGCCCGCTTTTGGCAAGCAGGTCGATCGTGGCGGACGCAAAGGCGGGCATATTGAAGTTGTCGATCGCCGCCGTGTCGGTCAGAATGCGGTTCAAACCGTCCATATCCACCCGGAAGCGACCGCTGATCATCTGGCTGAGGAACTCGGAGCCCTTCGCCAGCGGGGCGAGCATCCCGACGCCGGCAAGATCGTCCGTGCCGAACTGTTTGAGATACGCCATCACCACGTTGCCGCCGAGACACGCGGACGCGAGCGCAACCTTGTCTGCGCCGGTCGCGGCTTTCACGTCGTCCACATACGCCTTGAGCTGGCGGGCGTTTTCCATCGGGTCGAGCCGCCAGTCATACCACAGCTGATAGTCATACATATCATAGTAGCCCTTGCTGCCCATTTTGTTGTGGGCGCGGTCATAGGCGACCGTTGCGCGGCGGGCAGAGGAAATGCCGGTGCCGGCGGGCGCGTTGCCGTCGTTGTCGAGCCGGCTGCCTGCAAACAGATCGCCGATCTCTTTTTCAAGATGATCAAAATACGGCTGCCAGTTGTCTTTGAGCAGACCGTCCACCAAAAACGGCATCAGCACGTTTGCCACGGACATGTATAATTCGTTGTTGTCCGCTGTTTCGTCGCCGTTTTCGTCCTTGCTTTTGTCAAACATCCCGAGGATGCCGTTTTCGCTGATCTTCAAAATCTGCTGGTCATTTTCGTCATAGATGGGTTCGCCGTCCCCGGCGATGAACACGATGGGGATCTTGCTGCCGACGCGGGCGGGCGTGAATGCTGCGGCAGACGCCGGCGCCGCCACCAGAAGCAGCAGCGACAGGCAAAGGATGATGGAAAGCAGTTTTTTCATAATGGTTCTCCTCTTTTTGTTTTTTGGGGTCCTCACGTCCTCTTTATAGCGAACAATCATGGTATATTTGTCCTGTGTATATGAACATTTTGTAAATTTGAGCGCATGTTTCTTTAAAGGCATCATACGGGTTTTGATATGTCGAAATAGGAAAAAACGAACCGCAAAAGCGGTTCGTTTCTCTTCTTTGATCTTCACGCAGCTCAACGTCCGACCGACGCCACCAGTGCGTCCATGCTCTCCGGCATTGCCGGGTCACACGTTGCCCACCCGGGTGTCTTTGCGTTTTTCTTCTTCGCTCAAAGACGAAAAGTCCACCAGATCGTGGTGCATTTTTGCAAGATCGTTGCGGCTCTTTTTGTCGGGCGAACCGCTGTAGACGTAGCCCTCCGCCCGCATATAGGCGTTCCAGCGGCGGTGCTCCAGCTTCTGGATGGTGGTTTTTTCCGTGTCGGTCAGGTCTTCTTCCTTCTTTTCTGCGCCCGGAATGCCCTGCGCAATGCGCGCCCGCGCGTGAATTGCCGAAGCAACAGACGAGTTGTAGTTGTATTCATACTGCCAGAACTCTTTTTCTTCGCCCCATTTCAGGTGGCGTCGCAGTGCGTCGGCTTCCAGTGCGGAATTCAGAATCACGTCCTCGGAATAAGAATCCGCCGTGTCTCCGATAAAGTCGATGTCATACGCCTGTCCGCGATAGTTTGTGATGCCGGTCAGCGCCGCTTTTGCGTCCGGGTTGCAAACAATCGCCTGAATGGTCGGATGAATCTTCATGCGCTCAAACAGCATGCGCATATTCACTGCGGTGCGGATATTCGCTTCGTCCGAGCCCAGCGAAATGAAGGTATAGGTCGTGTCGCGCAGCCCGGAAAGGCAGTCCGCAAAGCTTTTGGTATTCACGTCGACGCCCGCATGGATCCGGATGGTATATTCCGCTTCCTCCGGCACGATCACACCGTTATAGTCTTCGCTCATCAGCTCGGGCGCCAGCGCCGCAAAGCGGTCCTGCGCAAGCGCGTCCAGATCGAACGCGTCAATCTCAATCTGATAGCCGTCCATCTGGCAATACCATGTCAGCGCTTTCAGCATTTCTGTGCCGTGCTGTCCGAGCCCGAGGATCACCGCGGAGATTTTTTTCTGTCCGCCGCCGATCTCCTTCGCATTTTCAAACAGCTTGTTGCCGCTGTGATACAGCTGCCGGTTCACCAGCGAGCGCACCTCGTTCACGCGGCGCACCTTCACGTTGCCCTTTTCGGCTTTTGTTAAAAGAATCTCGCCGTCAACCCGTGTGGAGAACACAAAGATCCGAACGTTGACACGCGCTTTATACATCTCAATCAGCTTGAGTGCCTGATCCACATTCTCGGTCTCGTTTTCACCGATGGTAAACAGAATGGTTTGGGCGTTTTTGCTGTGCGGTCTGAAATTGATGGTAACGATATCGCGCTTGAAGCAGATGGCGCTGATCTCCTTCGCTTTTTCAATCAGCTCATAGGACGCCTCTTCCTCTCCGCCGAACACGTCGGTAAAGACCACCGCCGCATTGCTGTGGTTTTTGCGGATATCCTGCGCCAGCGCAATGGATTTTTCATTCAGCTCGGAAAAAACGTACCAGTCTTTGCCGAAGGAGCAGCACAGCCGGATATATGCCGACAGGTTCTTGACCAGCGACAGAATGAAGCTCAGTGTCAGAACCGGGCAAACAATCATCAGCACGCTCATCATCAGGAAATAGATCGAAAAGCCCGGCAGCTGTGCCTGAATGGCTGCCAGAAGATCCTGCGCGCCGACGTCAATGGTAAAGACCTGCAGCGTGTTATGCAGCGCAAGAATCAAGCGCGCACCGCCCCGCAGCCAGGCGCCCATGGACGCCGACATATCCGACAGATCGATCACGGGCAGCATCAGCACAAACACGGCGGCAAAGCAGCCGATAAACAAACAGTAAAGCGGCGTCAGCAGTCGTCGGTGCGTATACTTGCTGATCAGCAGATACAGAAAAACGCCGCCGGTGGCAAGCAAAAGAATTCCGGCAATCCAGCCGCAAACAGTAAACATCAATGGTTCCCTCCAAAACAGTTTTTTATCCGGTTCCGGCAGAACCGGATTCACAACATCAATAGGCAGCATCCGCTTCTTCTCTGTCACGAGAAAGTCTCAATGGAAAACCGGTGCTGCAAAACGTCCAGGATCTTTTCTTTCATCGCGCCCAGCGCCTGCGGCGGCAACGACGGATACTGCTCCTGCAGAACCTGCGTCAGATAGGGTTCCGACAGCAGATGGCGCAGCGTTGCCTCATAGAGATTCAGCTCCTTCGCGGTGAATCGTTCCGATGCCAGCGGATCGGCTGCATCGTCTGCGTCCAGATCGAGAATCATTCTCGCGGTGTCATAGGAGGTCACGAGCGTTGTTGGAAAATCAATGATGTGGAGCTCGTCGCCTCTGCGGTCAAAGTAAAATTCCGCCGCGCGGTTTCTGGCGGTCGGAATCCGTCCGCGTTCATACCGCGAAAGATAGGTTCTGGCTTTCTGCGACGTGTCGTTGCCGAACGACTGCGGCAGCAGAATGTGCATGTAGATTTTTTCCATCGGGCAGCGCAGCAGCTGACCGCTGCCGTCCGTTTCAATGCCGTCCTCGATATGCTCCAGCGTGCGGAAAACAAAGTTGCTGACATAGCCGCACGCCGTTGACGACGCCGCGCCGATCACCACCGGCGACAGCACGGATCCGGTCGTTTCAATATACGCGCCGATCTGCGCCGACACCGCCGTCATGCTGTCCAGATAGAACGCCAGCTGTTCGCCGGCGCTGTGCCAGGAATGCCGGTCATCTCCGCGGTAAACAATCTGCTTGACAGCAGGCTCCTGATGCAGCCCCGTCAGATCATCCGGCAGACGGACAGACGTGTCGGTCACCAGAATGGTGCGGGCAGGTCCCAGCGCCATGACGGACAATCCGATTTCAAACAGCACGTTGTCCCGCATCGTATGCACCGTTTCGGTCTTTCCCATCCGTTGCATCACTGTGGTATCGTGTCCTTCGCAAATCAGCACCGCGTAATCAAAGGTCGGTATCTTTTTGATGAGCATTGGCAGCAGGGCGATATTGTCCAGATCATTCGCGTTTGCAAACAGACCCCGCCAGTATTCGCAGGTGTAGCCCCTTTGCTCAAGCGCCGTATCCAGCGCGGTCAGAATCCCGTTCTGCTCGCTGATTCCCGAGGAAAACAGAACAATATTTTTGTTTCGCATACGTCTCCCAACTATCTGTTGTCTGCGCGCCGCCGCAATCGGCGACGGTTATGTGTTGTCTGCAATCTCCTGCGTTTCCGGCGCGTTCCAGATATAATCGAACTGTCGGCAGAACACCTACCTGTTCGCAATGTGAAGAATCAGCCCCGACTTGCTGGTGCCGCATGTAATCCGGTTAGAAACACCGGGAATGTCATACACCCGCTGCCGGTCCACCAGCTCCCGCTTTGCCAGCTGCAGCTGGGCGGGCGTTGCAAACTTTACGAAAAACTTGTCGCCTCGCAGCAGCTGCTTCTGGGCAATGCGCTTGACCGCGTCAAACGAATAGCGGTCAAGATACATGCCGTGATACAAATAATAGTTGTACTTATACCCATAGTTGCGCGGCACGAATTGCCCCTGCGTAATCCGGTGCGTCAGCAGTAATTCATTGAGATTCAACCCGAAATATTCATGCGACAGATTGTCGCTGCCGCTCCCGTTGCTCACCACGGGGTCATCCCAGGTCACGTCAATAAAATAGTAGCCGTCCGACAGCCGGACATAGTTCCAGGCATGCGTCACCTCTCCCGTCATTGCGGAAGCGGACATGCCGTGCATGCGTCCACATTCAACGCCGAGCCGGTTCATCAGAACGTGAAAAGCCGCAGCGTACCCGGCGCAGACCGCTTGTCCGAGCATCAGGCAGCCGTATGCATCGTAGCAGTGCGGCTTCACCTCCCGGTATTCCGTATGCGTCACCAGATAGTCGTGCAGAAACAGAATCTGCGCATAGACGTCCGGCGAGTGCCGCTTTGCAAGCAGAATCAGCTCCGTCACCTTTGCGTCAAATCTGGTTCTGTCGTTCTGCAGCCGACCGGCGGAAGCGGCTTCGGTATACTCCGGTCTGAAATCGACCGAAACCAGCCTGCCGCCGAGCGTGTGCGTAGTTCCGCGGCTCGAGCCCTTCACCCAGAAATACTCCGGATGGTCCTCCAGAACCGCTTGATAGATATCGGTAATGTCATCATACGGCACGCGCGAAATCTCAAATTCTGTCTGAAACGCTTCCAGCTTCGACTGTATGGTTCTGTACAGCTGCTGCTGAGAAGTCGATAACGTACTGTAGATCGTTGCCATTATAACGTCAGCCCCGCAATCACTTGTTTTTCTTCTTCGCTGACTCTGCCGTCGCTCTCAACAATGATCTGACAGATCAGCTCAAACAGCTCCTTATATGCAGTCGCCAGCTTTTCATGAATGCCCTGCAGCATCTGATACCCTGCCTTGAAATAGCGTTCAAAGAAGGCGTCGATCTCATCGCCGAGCGCACTGTAAACCGTTTTCAGCTGTTCAACACTGTAGGAAAGCCCGAAGTTGTCGTTCAGATAGCGTACCTCGGCTTCGCTGATGGTACCGTCTGCAATGATCAGGCTCAGAATCACACTGAGAATTTCGTTCTCATAGAAAACGTCCATCTCTCCGTTTGCTTCCTTGTCCCAGCTTTCATCCAGCTCGATGGAATCGCAGCCAAGGATGAACTTTTCATATTTCAGTTTAAAGCTGTCTGTCAGAATGCTTAAATCTTTCATCTTAATTTCCCTTTCCCAAGGCTTGTGAAACCTTGCCTTTGAACTGACCCGGCTGATACAGCTGCGCCTTGTTTTCTTTGAACGCAAGCAGGACCATCTCAATATCGTTGTTGCTGACCGGTCCGTGATGATCGCACATCACCAGGTTATATAGCTTGTTTGTAATCCGATATCCGTCCAGTTCCGGATAGGTGCCCTTTGGAACGCCCGAGAGCGCGTCGCTGCTGCTTTCATACAGATCGCCAAGCCCCAGGACGTGTCCGAATTCGTGCTTGGCAACTGCCTGAAGTTCATCGTATTCATGAAATCTTCCGGATGCGCTCTGCAAAAAGATCACCTTTCTGGAATGCACCGACCATTTCAAGCCGAGCGTTGCAAACGACCGTTTTGTCAGCACAATGTCGTCGATTTGCTGTTTTTTCTTTTTTGTTCCGATCACATCGACCAGCGAGCGCATGTAATCGCCGAGCTGCTCCGTCGCGGGAATCACGATCACGTTGTCAAATGCGCGCAAATCCATCGTCAGGGCAATGCGCACCTCAACCGTCTGGTTGCCGAACACATGGTAGGTGCCCTCCCATTCCCGGATGCCTGCGACGACCGCACGCACCAGTCTTCTTTCGTGTTCAATCTCTTCCAAAGACAAAAACAGCAAATTAACCGCCAGCGAAAGAATATTTTTGCCGTCTTCAAACGTCAGGCTGGCGTCCACCGGGGTCAGAACACCCTTCCGGTCTATTTTGATCTCCTTGCCGTCAAAGTCAGTCAGCGGAGCCGGAGTCGGCAGTGGATCCGGCACGGGCACTCTGTCGCGATAATTGGCTTCGCAGATTTCGTTCAGCTTCCGTCTGGCAGGTAAACAGCCCGCGTTCGCCGCCTTGCACAGCAGCGTCATCGCCCGTTCCTGCGAATCTCCGCCCGGGAAGTCAAGCACGCCGTCCAGCAGCAGCTGTGCAACATAATACGACGCTTCGGGGTTCTCCTGTTTCGACTCCCGCAGCAGAATCTGCAGATACCCCAACCGCTCAGATGGATCGGAGGACTGCAGAAACCGCTCCAGGCACAGATATAAGTCGATCGTTTCGTCCCATTCTTCCAGCACGGACCGTCCCTCCTTTTTACTCTTTTTCCACGCGGAAGCCCAGCGCCCGGATCAGCTTGATGGTGCCGATCGCGGTCTCTCTGTCATATTGTTTTTCCGATTCCGGCAGCGCCTCATAGGGCACCAGACAGGGCGTTGTTTTCAGCGCGTCGTCTCTGGTCTTGCCATAGACCCAGCCTTCTTTGATACGGCCGATCGCCCAGATATCGTGCACTTGTTTCGCAATCGCTTCCGTCAGCTGCAGCAGTTCGCCGTCCAGCTCGATATGATCGGTGTTGATCGGACTTGGTTGATAAGTCACGGTAAATACCTCCTTTTGATGCAGTTCACTTTGACCGCTGTTCCAAGCGGTCCTGTTTGGTTTCCCGGTCTGCGCCGATATGCAGCGCAAAGTCGTCCGGAATCATCCATACGTTGCTCCCGTCCAGTCGGAGCACACCGGGAATTCTTTCATCTTCACAAAGCTTCTGAATCCATCTCGGCGTCACGCCAAGCTGTTCGGCCGCTTTTTTCACGGAAATGTAAGCCATTGTCTGCCCCCTTCCCGGCATTAATACTTTTCACATTCGGGATAATCCCACCGCTTAAAGTCGTTTGCAGCGGTCTGCGGATTCCCTTTTTCGTTGTTTCGCTTTACCGTTACCAGATCCAGCTTGTCCTGCATTGCATTCATTTCCAACTTTTCGGACTCTATGATCTTTCCGGCGTCGTCCAGTTTTGCATGGATCCCGTCCTTCGCAGATTCAACGATACACGGATGCAGCTTCAGCATGATAAACTTATGTTCATTATATGCATGCAGATTGTTTTCCAACTTCATGTATAAGGAAAAGTCATCCGGGCATGTGAATCCGCAGATACGCATCAGGGCGTTCCACCGGCGGTGCTCCAACCAGGAAAGCCGGTGCAGAAGCGCAAAGTCGCCATTCTTCTCGCGGCTGTCGACATACGCTTTATAGTCTCTCTGCGCTTGGAGCAAACCACTTTCATACGCGCTGTCGCTTTCGGAACAGAACAGCGACGGCTGCAATTCTCCCGCCGAAAACACCTTGTAATTCAGATGCAGCCTTCTGGCAACGTTGGCACGATACTCATAATACCGCGTCGAGAGATCATCCCATCGTTTGATGCTGTCTTCCGAATACCCGTTTTCGTTGCCTCTGGCTCTGTAGTGATTGCCGATCTGCTCAGCCGCGCGTCGGACACCGTCGAACATCACGTTCTTCATGCTGTAGACTTCGTCCATCGAGCCGAATGCATGCATATAGATATCGAACTCGTTCTGATCAGAGGCACAGTAAACGTTGTCCAGTCTGCTTTTCTGGTTGAGCGTTTCGCACAACTCCGAATTGTAAACAACATAGCTGATAATCGCTTTTCTGTGCTTCGCGTCGGCATTGTTCAGATGATAATACCCCACCTTCTGCCGCAGCTTGTCTGCCACCGTGAAATTGTCCTCATCCGAACCTAACGCCACAACGAAATAGTCGGAATCTATGAGGCTGTGTCCTTCCGGATTCTCTCCCATTTTCTGCATAAACCCGGAGGACATGACGTTCTCGTGCAGATACGTCAGCCGTGCATACGGCTCCGCTGTCTTGCCGGGCATGTATTCCAGAATCGGATCGACAGCCGGTACAGCCGCTCCGGGCTTTTCCGGCACAAACTCTATCGTCCGCAGAATTTCGGGATTCAGATAATTGATCTTATTTTCAAAATCCGTCCGTTTCTCCTGAGAAACAATCGTAATATCCAGCAGCACGTCAAGCATTTGCCCCATCCAGTAGGCATTCAAAAAAACTTCCGTGCCGATCACGCCGCTGCCGAAGATGGTCAGTCGAAGCGTTTTGTGTTCTTCTGTCTTTCCGTACAGACCCTCAAACAGCGGAACCTCATAAAACAAATTCTGCGCCATATTCCGAACGCCGTTGACCGGTGTCACTCTCGGAAGCGGAAGGATTTTTCTCACTTTCTTTTTGAGCTTTGCGTCCGCTTTTTTCTTGGCGTTCTTCTTGGCTTCCTCGAAGTCCTCTTCGTTCATCCGGGTTTTCTTTTTTTCGACCCTTTTTTCTTCTCTTTTTTCGTACTTTGTCTTCAGCTTTTCAATGGTTGGCGCATCCCGATCCTGTAGCTCGGCAATGGTGCGGTTGTTGATATAGGTGACCTCGTCTTCAAGGAAGGAGACTTTGTTATTGTCGTTGTTCCGGTCTGAAGAGAACACATAGATTTCCAGATTTTTAAACAGGGCGCGCTTTTTCCAGGACAGGATGCTGGAAAGAATCTCCAGATTATCGTTTTCCTTGCGATCCGACAAGAACACGCGTACCGGTTTCCGTCTGCTTTTAGGCATGGGAATATGCATCAGATCGTCCTTCAGACAGATTGCGCCAAGCGCTTTTGCCCGAAGCAGCCGTTCCGAACTCTCTTCGTTTTCATCGTCGGCATATGCGTCCGTAAAAATGATTGTGCTTCGATGATGGTTTTTGGAGGTCACAATGTCCTTAGCCAAAGCCAGCGACTGCTCGTTCAGCGCCGTGAAATAGTATTTCTTCCGCCAAAAGAGCAACCTTGAAAGGAGGAAATGAAACTGCGGCGACAGCTCGGCAATGATATCAAAGATAATTGCGCCGCCTGCAATCGGTGCAGCCGCATTCAGAAACGCAGAGTATATAGAAAAGCATACGGATAGCCATCGCGCATCTGTAAACAGCCCCTCCATCATCTTTTTGCCGGCTATTAAGTATTCTGTAAAGTCCTCGTCCATACTAAAGGACATCAGCGCATGCAGAAAGCTGTTGACGAATTGGTCTCCTGAAGGAAGTTTGTCAATCTTTCCGCTTGGATTGATCAGTTCATACAAGCCGACCGCCAGACGCAATGCCCAAACTGAAAAAAGAATCATCACAGCAATGAACACCATTGTCTTGGCTGGATTCCTGATTCCCAAGAAAGTTTTGTTTTTTCTTCTAAAGTATGGCCGTATAAGCATCCACACAAACCCACCGATTGCCACGCCAAACAGGAAAACAGAAGCGACAAAAAGAAGTTTGATACAGAGTTCCATTTTACACCCTCCTGAAAGAAATTATGTATCCGCGCGCAGTAAAAGCGTCGATCTCTTGCTCCGTCAAATGGTTTTTCCGGATCAGTGCTTCCACCAGACGATCGATCTTGTCTGCGTTTTCCGAAATGAGACGAATAGCGTTTTCCATTTTCTTGTTCAGAATCCGGTTAGCGGCAGTCTGGACGCTTTCTCCCATTTCGCTGTTGAAAAGCTCGTCCTTTGAAACGGCGGCAAGTCCCTGTTCCGCGTCCATACCATAGGTGCACACCATGTTTGTAGCAGTAGAGGCTGCATGTGCCAGATCCCCGCTTGCGCCGGTCGACAGCTTTCTGCCTTTTATTATACTTCGCAATTGCGAACTTGTCAATTCTTCCTGCGGTGTTTCTTTCGATTTTCTGCATCTTTTTTTACGCTTCCTTTTTTTGCCGTCTCAGCCATTCTGCAAATAAAAAAAGCAGCCGCCACAACCGTGACGGCATTCCTGCAAAAAAGGATATCAAACAGTTTCTTCCGGCAGATCGGATCCTTTCAATCCGGCATCTGCAAACGCGGACAACCTTTCCGGTTTTACTGAATCTGCCCGTAATACGTAATCTTGCCGCCGTCGCCAAGCACCGCCAGCACGCCGGTTTCCTTGCCGGTCACATAAAACAGCGGACTGCAGATCCGTTCAATGCGTGCGAGTGTCGTGCGGTCCATGCTCTCAAAGCGGTTGGTCACCACGCAAACGTCCGGTGAGAGTGTCCGGATAAACCTTGCGGTGCTGGAACCGCTGTAGCTGTGGTGCCCCACCTTCAGCAGGTTCACCTTGCCGATCTGCGGTGCAAGTCGGCTTTCATCTCCGCTCTTATTGTCAAGATCGGCAGCCAAAAATACGCGCGTGCCGTTCTTTTCCACCAACAGGCACAGCGACTGATCGTTTTCACCGACCTTTTTGTTGCTGACCGGGTCAACCGTATTCACCATTGTCAGCGTCAGGTTGCCGAATTGGAATGGCTGATCGCTCGGTTCAGAAACAATCGGCACGTTTTTTGCCTGCAGCGATTGTACCATCTGGTCATAGACCTCCTGGTTGTCCCATTCCACAATCTCCGATTCCCGGATTTTCGACGCGTCATAGGCCTTCAGATAGGCAACGTCCACCGTTACGTCCGGGTCGGCAATTATGGTATCAAAGCCGCCCAGATGGTCGGAATGGCTGTGGGTACCAAGCACAAAATCCAGATGCACCTTACCGTTTTTATCCGCGGCATGCTGCTTCAGGTAAGCGAGTACCTCCTGCTCAAACCCGGGCAGCTCCAGGCCCGGGAAGCCGCGGGGATTGTCAGTATCCTCACCGGCGTCGACCATGGCAAAATGTCCGTCGCTCTCCAGCAAAATTGCGTCCGAAGTGCCTGTGCTGAGAAAGTGGATGCAGTCCGTCCTCTCGGCAGCAGTTTGCGGTGCGGCGGGCAGCAGATCACTGTCCAGCTTTTGCGCGAGGTGTTTTTTTGCCGAGACATTGCGGAGCACGACGACGCCGAACACAGCGGCAACGCACAAAACAACGGCACAGACAACGGCAAGGATGATTTTCGTTTTAGACATAGTGTGGTCCCCCGTTCCTGATGGATCGCGCAAAGGTTGCGTAGATCTCGTTTCTTTGATAAGTATAGCACGTTTTTGTTCTGATCGCAATATCAAACCTTCATTCCGCGGCAACAAAAGCAAGCGGTCTCGCCGTTGCTTCCTGCACCGAAAAGCAGAAAAGCAGGGACCGCCCTTCGACGGTCCCTGCCGACACAATGTCGTTTTACGCTGCCGAGTCTATCCACCTTGCGCCAAAAAGCGCAAAGCACACTTGACGTACTTTGTCAGAAATCAAAATCGTCGCTGAACAGCGTTGAGAACAAACCCTGGTCTGCAAACGGCACCTTGCGGCCGTGTTTGATATCACGGTATAATTTACTCAGTGAGAAAAGCTTTGTCTCCGGCAAACGGACCTTGCCGAGATCGGGCGCAGGATATCCGGCAAACATTTTATAGTCGTCGATATCCGCCAGTTGTGAAATAAACGGATAGAGTCTTGCATACATGATCAGCGCTTCGCCCTTTTCTTTGTTCAGCCGCTGCAGCTGCGAGATTGAAATCAGCGGGCGGGTGCTCTTGTCTGCAGCCGTGTAGGTACCGCAAAGGTCCGAAATCTCATGCAGCAGATCCAGCTCTCTGGAGGTCAGAAACGCCCAGTTTGTGCAGTTACCCTTGATCGTATCGGCGTCTTCACCGTATTTTCCCTTGAGCTGATGCAGGCTCTGCACAATCAGGAAAAAGCGCAAATTTCTGCTTCTCGCCGCAGAGATCATCGACGCCATGTCCGGAATCTGCGGCATGTTGCAGAACTCGTCCATCACAAAGTTGACTCGTACTGGCAATCTGGATTTTTCGTGCTTCTGCGCTTCGGCAATCAGCTGCTCATATGCCTGTTTAATAAAGGTGGTGATCAAAAAGTGGTAGGTCGTCTTTTCATCCGGAATGATCAGGTAGACGGCCGTTTTCTCTCTGCCGAAAGATGTGATATCGATATTGTTGTTGGACAGCATTCTGCACAGATCCTTTTGCGTGGTAAACACGCGGATCATCGCATACAGGGAAACCAGAATACTGTTCAGTGTTCTTTCAGGAGAGGTCAACACTGTCCTGTAGTTCATGCCCGCGATACTCTCTTTGCTCATTTTTTCAGAGATTTCTTTGAGCATTCCGGTGGAATCCTCTGTGCACAGCGCCGCAAGGCTCTGCACGTTTGCTTCCGCCTCGGTTCCGCACTCCATCAAAAGCAGCAGATTCGCCAGCGCATATGACGCCGCCATTTCCGGCCAGAAGGCATCAACCGTTCTTTCCCGTTGTCCCGCCGAAATCGTGGCAACAAAATCGTTCAACATGGAAACTGCCTTTTCCTTTTTCCCGCTGTGATACAGTTTGTACGGCATGGCGAGCGGATTCCAGCTGTCGCCGTGCCCCAAATCTCTGAAATTCAAAACGGTCACCTTGTAACCGTTTGCCTTCGCAAACCCGGCAGATCTATCATACAGTTCCCCTTTCGGGTCGGTCGCAATAAAGGACTCGCCGGCACGGATAAACATGTTCAGCATCGGCATGCAGAAAAGCCGCGTCTTTTTGGAACCGGTGGTGCCGTAGATCAGCGTATGATTGTCTTCGCCGTCAACATATGCGCGTTTGCCGTCGGAAATCAGCGGAAGACCTGCGGCCGGATACACCGGCGCAGACAAATCGACGCGCGTTGTTGCGTGTTTGATTTCCGTTTCGGTTGCCCATCTGGTTTCATTGCTGATCGGTATGTATCTTTCGTGAAAATATCCCTGCATCGCTCTTTCTCCTTATTCCTTATTCCGGTCTGAAGCCAAGCGCAATCCGCTTTGCGCTTTCTGTCTCGGTCTTTTTGATATATGCGCTGTCCTGTGAAAAATCCTTGACGTCCGCAGCGCTCAGAACGGTCATCGGCGCCTGCGCCTGCGACATCACGGTATACACGATGTCGTTGCAAAGCAACTCCACCGAACGGTAACTGTGATAATACTTGCTGCTGCTCAGCTTTTCAAGCGACTTTGTCAGCACATCCAGCGCAGAAGCATCCAGGCGAAGACCGAACTGCTGCATATAGCTGTTCGCATACGCCGCAAGATCCTGCACGTCGGGCAGCTGCATATGAATCACTTCGGTACGCAGGAACATGGAAACAATCGCTTCCAGATTCCGGGTCTTTTCATCCGGCTTTTTGGAAATACTCAGCACGATCATCCAATCGTTTGTGTGGGCGGACAGGAATTCCATCAGCTCCAGAAAGTACTTTTCGGAATGATGTCCGACCCACCGATCCAGCGCGATCCGCAAAACGCCCTTGAAATCGTTGTGATAGCCTGCAGCCGCCCGAATGGAATCCATCAGCCGCGTCAGCTCTTCAAACGGCTGATCCGACGGACAGTAGTTCATGGCAAACTCCAACAGCTTCACATCTCCCGAAAAGTCCATCAACACCTTTTTTTCGTCGAGATATTCTGCCAGAAGCGCAAGCAAACGGCTGTTTCCAAAGCCGTGCGCCGTATACAGAATGATATCCGGCAGCACGATCGGCGCCCCATAGGTGCGTCTCTCCAGATTGGCAGCCAAATTCTCCCACTTTGCAACCAGTTGATGCAGCTCCTGTGCGCCTTTGATTTCTAAAATCTCTTCATAGTAGTTCTCCATGCGTTTTCTGCTTCCTTTCAATTGTTTTTTGACCGTTTATTTTTTGTACCATGCTTTTCCGACGATTCCGCGCGAGCTTTACACGCTCATAATATCCTTGTCTTTGCTTGCCCAGGCATTGATCCAGCTGACTAAAATACTGGCAACAAGTTCTATGCCGGTAATCGCAAAAACCACTTCCGCTGCTTTGCCGATGCTTGGATAAGCGCCCATCATTGCCAGCAGCAATCCACTGACATAAGCGGTTGTGAGTACGGAAAACAGACCGTTTACAAAGAACAGCAGGACTTGTTTCAAAGAAAGCACCTTTAGACCACGCAAGAAACCCTTTGATAACAGCCGGATGCCGATCACAATCAGAAGGACCGCGCCAATATCCAACGCAATCTCCACTTTGTCGTTGTTGGTCAGACCGAACAGGTTCTTCAACACGGAAGCTATTACAATTCCAAGAAAGGTCGCTAAGATGGGAAGCGCATATTTGTTCAGCTTTTTGGACACCAGAATGCAAAAATGGATACACAAGGATAAAAGCAACGATTCCGGAAGCGCCTTATAAATCACCGTAAACGCAGAAGACATCAGCTTATCTACAGAAATGCCGCCGAAAAATTTGGTCAGGAGATCCGGCCACACATCGCAGAGCGGAATCTTTCCCACCAAATCTGAAAAGAACCCGGTCACATCTGCCGAGGGAGAGATACCGATCAGAATGGCAGCAAAAGGCAGCAAAATGAAAACAATCAAAATTTGCACATAGTTATAACGGTATGCAAAAACCGTTCTTATCTGAGATTTCGCCATGATATCCTCCAAAGAAATCTGCCGACAGTCTTTTATTTTTCTAATAAAGCAGTGTATAAGAATAATACCGCAAAAATAAGGACCTGTCAAGACGGTGTTGCCGCGTACGTTAAAACAACTTAGGAACAACAACGACCCATCCGCAAGGGATGGGTCGTTGTTTTGGCGCCTCAAACAGGACTCGAACCTGTGACAATTATGGTGACCGCCTCCTGCCGGAGGCGTGATTGTATCGCAACGGCAAAACAGTCCACCGGACTGTTTTGCCTGCGACAGTGAACAGCGCGTGCTGCGCTGCGCGCGCCCACGGCTTTGCACAACCACGATACCGCAGGTTCGGGACATATCCGAAATGAAAAACAAAAACGACCCGCAAAAGCGGATCGTTTTTGTTTGTGATCCATTGACTAAAAAACAACCGGTCAATGGGTCTTGTTGACCACAGGTTGAAATTATGCTAAAACCAATTACAATTATTATGTCAACACATTTTTAATAAGCGGTTTTAAGGATCAAAGAGGTAAATTTTGAAAGAAAAGGCCAAAACTGTTTTGATCATTCTCGCCGCCTTTTCGGCACGATACTGGTGCTCTTTATCGGCGCGATAATAACGCTGTTTGCTGTAAGAGGTCGGCACTGCCAAGGGTAAGCCGGTGATCTTTATGTATTTAAGAAAAGTTGATTTGCTTTTTTTGTGTTTATCGGTCCTGTCATACCTGAGCACTGAAATGTGCGATGTGTTAATTCTCAGGCAGTTTCAGGTATCCCCACCTGGACATATCGCGTCTGAACTGCCTCGATAATCCCCAATGTAAAATGCATCCTGTTTTCCAGACGTCACGGCCTTTGACTCCGAAGACCGAATAGCCACGTGCCCCGTCAGGGAACACTTCGGCGTCATCCAGTGTCAATTTGACCGGCTTTTCGAGTTCGATCCCAAGTGAACTGCAAGTGCCCACTGCAGTTGTAAAAAAGCCGCAGGTCGTCTTTGTGTCGAGCAATAAATATCCGCTCCAATGATACTCTCTGTATTTTTTTGCTTCAAGCATCAAAAGACATTCTTCAACAGTAACACGGACAAAAAATCCAAGCTGATTCATAGAAGAATACTCATTGCAGACTTCACGCGCAGCGCTGCGCAGATAACGGCTTTGAACTGCCTCATCCGAGTCATACAGCTCATCATACATTTGTTTTTGGTTATATCCCTGGCGGCGGGTCAACCACATGAGAGAAGATTCACAAAAAGACTCATCAAGAACCGAATCGTGCCAATAAGAGGGATAAGGAGAATTGAGAGCGTACTCAGAGCCCTGATCGATGATCAGTCCAATGTTCAGTCTGACAGGTGCATTGAGCCAATCCTTGACGTCTGTTCCGATACGTATAATGTCAACCAGATCGTCTGCCATATTTTCTTTCAGATAATCAGTATAGTCTTTGATAAGATCCGGAATCAGTTCACACAGTGTTTTTACCGGATCGCCGTGTGCTTTTTTCAATTTTTCCCAGTTGCAGGAACTGATCGTAAATAAATGAGGCGCAGCACGAAAAAGACAGTCTTTCTTTTTTTGAAAACCCAACCCGACCAGATAATCGATCTCGTTCTTCAGTTTTTCATCTGAAAAGTCCATAATGTCACTGCCTTCAATAAAAAATGGAATTGTCGCTTTCTCAACCCATGGCTCACTGATCAGCCTTTTCCTGACTGCAGGTTGATACATTCCAAAAGATGCATCCTCAATAGCACTTGTGATACTTGAGCTCCATGTCACAACTTATGTAGTTGCGGATACTTAAACAATTCCTGATATATTATAGCAAACCTGATCATTTATGTCAACCGATCGACTAGATATTCACCCGCAACAGACACCGCCGGCAGAAAGATCCGCCGGCGGTATGTTCATTGTACAAGGAAACCTCAAATCCGGTTGTTTTTAATGATACATCCGGTTTTTTCACTGATTTTTTCATCTTTGACTGTATCTAAAGACTGGACTCACTATACTATGTGAATCTCGGCTTTTTTGATGCTGTTTTTTTAAAGCCCCTTTTTTCATGGCGCTTCAAACAGGACTCGAACCTGTGACACGTCCGGTCAGAAACATAGTCGCACTGCTTCGCTTGGAGCGCTCGCATTGCTCCTTGTTTTTTCCTGCTCGCGCACCGCCTGCATCTGAAATCTCGCCTGCCGGCTCAGGCATCGCTTCTGCCTTCGGCAGAGGTCTCCGCAGGAGACCCGCGACCCCCGGCAGCGGCGGCACGCGAGCCAGTTCACAGCCGCGTGTGTCTGTTTGGTACACAGAATCACAGGTTCAAAAACCATCTGAAACATAAAAAAGAACGAACCGCCGAAATGCGATTCGTTCTTTTTGTGATTGGGTGACGGAAAGACAACAGCTTAATCATTCACAGAAAGCAGTATTCAAGACAAACTTTAGCAATCATGTTCCGAAACATCCATTTTTTTGTCAGCTCCTTGTAATATACCAAGAAGGCTTTTTTGTATAAAGTCAGGATTTCTTCTCTCCACAATACTAATTGCTGCTTTTCTTATT